>Ga0209172_10002949_pt1 | contig 27840 bp, 22 predicted proteins | sample LarsenN4metaG_FD_184113 | JGI IMG/M metagenome (GOLD analysis project Ga0209172, IMG submission 184113) | Hot spring sediment bacterial and archeal communities from British Columbia, Canada, to study Microbial Dark Matter (Phase II) - Larsen... ... | reverse complement strand
TCGAAGCCCCGTTAATTTTTGTGTTAACGTTTTGTGCGGATTGATCGCTTATTGTCATCTACCTCAGAAGCCTAGCCTCCATCTGGACTGGCTTTTACCTTCTTATCTTTAACCCGAACTCAGGTTAGTTTAGGTTGGTTAATTGATCCAGAAGAATCTAGCGTTTTAGTTTATCCACCTCACCAGCAACCAATATATTTAGAAAACGAGGAAGATATATTGCCAGTCCCCGATTTAGTGAGTGATTTAAATTTGACATTAGGGCAATTATTTGGTTGGTTGAGATTATAGAAAATTTCTCGACCAAAATTATGACTTTACCCAATTGGATTACTTTTTCGCGCCTTCTGGGTGTTCCATTTCTGCTTTATGGTTTATATAACCCTACAGATGAAGCTAGATGGATATGTTTAGCGATTTTTTTAGTTGCAGCGTTGACGGATTGGTTAGATGGCTATTTAGCAAGAAAACTTAACCAAATTAGCGAGTTAGGTAAGTTTCTTGATCCTTTAGTGGATAAATTCCTGGTACTAGCACCGTTGTTAGTTTTAGTGGAGTTGGGGAAAATCCCGGCTTGGGGAGTGTTTCTGATTTTAGCGCGGGAATTAGCGATCGCTGGTTGGCGAGTTAATCAAGCGACGATTACCGGGGCTAATATTTGGGGTAAACTCAAAACTGTCAGTCAGATTATTGCGATCGCCTTACTAATAGCACCTTTATCATCTAAGTGGCAAGTTCCATCCCTAATCGGCTTTTGGATTTCCGTAATTTTAACGTTAATCTCTGGAGGGATTTATCTGTGGCCACACAATTCCACTAGTAACGAACCTCCAGAGAAAGATTGAAATTCTCAATTTGAATTATTCTTTAGTTAATAGCTGTTTTCTAAACGTGTGAGATAACTTCTAGCTGTATTAGCTGATGGCCCAGCCACTATAAAGAAAGCCATACGTTTAGAACTGATGCACCGAATTGTACCGCTATATTCTCCTCTTTCTGCATATACTCCTGATTCCAAAGGACTAAAATTTCTAGTGAATCCCGCATTTCTAATGGCTACTTCAGCACGATTCAGACATTGCTGTTGGGTTAATCTAGTTTCCTCCCAAGAAGTCCAGATTAAACAGCTAGCTTGAGCCATCGATGGGACAAAAGCAATAAATAAAGTCGTTAGCAATAATAAGGGTTCTTGTTTACCTATTTTCTTTCTCATAAGATTCAAAAACTTGAATTGAGTAATCTGATTTCTTCTGGGAGAAATGTTAATCATCGCGCAGCCTACAATAACTATCTGGTTACATATGTCACATATTTTCTAAGATTAAATCTAATGATGTGGAATTCATTAATTAATGTTCATAATTTTTATAAAATGATATTAATAGTTAAAATTTTTTAGCTTATAGATGTTGTCATAGTAAAAATTCTACACATGATTGTAAAGTTGCATTTTGACTTGAGGTGTAATAATTGCTTTGTATAGGAATTTTAGGCGATCGGTGATTTGTGATCACTTCACGCTATAGTAGATTAATATTGTTTTGCATCTTCATATATATTTTTATACAATGCTCCACTAACATCTATTTGACTACTTTACTTAAAATATATTTTTTCTCATTTTCAAAAATTCTCATCAGGTATTCACCGTAACTACTTTTAGCCATCGATTCAGCTAACTGATGTAGTTGGGATAAATTGATATATCCTTTGAGATAGGCAATTTCTTCAATGCAGGCGATTTTTAATCCTTGTCTCTCTTCAAGAGTTTGAATAAAGTTAGTTGCTTGGTACAAGGATTCATGAGTTCCCGTATCTAACCAAGCATATCCCCTACCTAATAATTCCACTTGTAATTGATTTCTGCGTAAGTAAACTAAATTTACATCAGTAATTTCTAACTCATTACGGATAGAAGGTTTTAAATTAGTAGCGATTTCTAATACTTGTGAATCATAAAAATAGATACCAGGCACAGCATAATTTGATTTAGGACTTAAAGGTTTTTCTTCAATATTAATAGCTTTGCCATTAGCATCAAATTCGATTACTCCATATATTTGAGGATTTTTAACTTGATAGCCAAATATTAATCCTCCTGTTGTTAGAGTCGCAGCCTTGACTAAAACTTCTGTCAAGCCATGACCATAAAAAATATTGTCACCTAAAATTAAACAGACTGAATCATTACCAATAAACTCTTTTCCTAAAAGAAAAGCTTGTGCCGAACCTTCTGGCTGAGGCTGGGCAATATAACTGAACTTTAAACCCCATTGAGTACCATCTTTCAATAATCTTTGAAATAATGGTAAATCAGCAGGTGTAGAGATAATTAAAATTTCACGAATACCTGCCAGCATTAACACAGATAAAGGATAGTAAATCATGGGTTTGTCGTAAACAGGTAAAAGCTGTTTACTGACAACTTGAGTTATGGGATAAAGACGTGTAGCAGAACCGCCAGCTAAAATAATGCCTTTCATTGTTTACCCGCAAAAGCAAACATTATTCACTAAATTTTGAACCTACCTATTTTCGTAGTTTTGTTTTAACCATTTTTGATAACTTCCAGAACGAACTTGATTTACCCAAGATATATTATTCAAATACCACTTCACAGTTTTTATTAGACCACTATCAAAGTTTTCTTGAGGCTGCCATCCTAATTCATGGCTGAGTTTATGACAATTAATTGCGTATCTACGGTCATGTCCAGGGCGATCTTGAACAAAAGTAATTAAAGATGAATAATGAAAATTAGGTTGAGGAACTAGTTCATCAAGAATCGCACAAATTTTTTCGACAACTTTTACATTACTTTGTTCATTCATCCCGCCAATATTATATGTTTCGCCAGTTTTTCCTTGTTTTAACACTAGATATATAGCTTGGCAATGGTCAATAACGTATAGCCAATCGCGAATATTTTGCCCATCTCCGTAAATAGGTAAAGGTTTACTATCTATGGCATTGAGAATAATTAAAGGTATGAGTTTTTCAGGGAATTGCATTGGCCCATAATTATTAGAGCAGTTAGTAGTTAAAGTTGGCAAACCATAGGTGTGATAGTAAGCACGTACAAAATGATCAGATGCAGCTTTAGAGGCTGCATAAGGACTATTAGGGGCATAAGGCATGTCTTCTCGAAAAGCTTGCTCTTGCGGAGTAAGCGAGCCATATACTTCATCTGTCGATATGTGTAGGAAACGAAATTTTTTTTGTTGTTCAAAGGATAACTTATGCCAATAAAATCTACTTGCTTCTAATAACTGAAAAGTACCTACTACATTAGTTTGAATAAATTCTTGTGGGCTAAATATTGAACGATCAACATGACTTTCAGCTGCGAAATTAATGATTGCATCAGGGTGATATTGTTCTAATAGATAAGTAACTAACTCGAAGTTAGCGATATCCCCTTGAATAAAATTATAATTTTTATCAGCTTGCACTTCTGCTAAGTTTTCTAGATTACTAGCATAAGTTAGTTTATCTAAGTTAACTATATTAGCCCATTGTAATCTTCTTGCTAAAAGAATAAAATTAGCCCCAATAAATCCTGCTCCCCCTGTAACTAGGATTGTTTGCATAGCAATTATAAAATTAGATTTAATACATTTTGAGTTATACCGAATTTACGCATGAGATTCCCACTCTAATAGGATAAGAAAGACTACGCAAAGAAAAAATTAGCTGCTAAGTTAAAAAAGTTAAGTATTGATATAAATCAAGCATAGGGCGACACGGTTCAGTTAAGAAAACATGGTATTAGTGAGTCTGGTTTTGAGTAAGGATTTTAGTACTGAGAAAATAAGGACTAAAGTCCTTACCAAGAACTTTTGCTTCATGCGCAAGCTGCTTGTAATCTTAACTGAACTTGATTGAGATATAGAGACTGGGAGATTGGGAATAGGTAGATTATATTTCCCATGCCCCATGACGGCAGTTGCTACAAGTCGGCAATGCCTCCCAACCCACTGCCTCCCCAATTCCCAATAACTATTATCTAAGCCTGTAAAATTTCTTCATCAACGGAAAAATCTAATTCTGCTTTATCTCGTCCAGTAGCTAAATAATCATTTTCAAAAGAGTCTTTTAGCCCGGAAATCAAATCATATTGGGGTTGCCAATTTAATTCTGTTTGGGCTTTATGCACTGAAGCAAAGAAATGCTGCACGCGCATGGGAAAAGCTTTGCGTTTACCGAAATCAAATTTTTTTGGGTCGTAATGCACAATTTTGATGTCATCGGGCGATTTACCAGCAGCTTGAACGCAAGCGCGGGCTAAACCATCGAAAGTAACGAAGCGATCGCCTGATACATTATAAACTTGCCCGATCGCCTGCTGATTACCAATCACCTGCGACATCGCCATAGCTAAATCTTGGACATGACCTAACTGAGTAATATGTAAGCCATTACCAGGAATGGGAATCGGGCGATCACGTACAATCCGATCAAAAAACCAACTTTCTAAATCGTTATAATTTAGCGGCCCGTAGATATAGGTAGGGCGAATAGAAGTAAAGGGTAATCCCTGTTTTTGTAAGTAGGCTTCAGTTTCATGTTTACCCCGATGGCGGCTTTTTGGGTCTACTTGATCCCCTTCTACATGAGGCAATTGGTCAGATTTGAGATATACTCCCGCAGAACTCATGTAGACAAAATTTTGTACTCGACCTGAAAAAATTTCTGCTAGTGGTTGCGTATCAGTCAGTTCCCGACCATTATTATCAAAAATCACATCAAAATTTTCTTGTGATAATTTTTCCTTCAGCTGTGTAGGATCAGTGCGATCGCCTATAATTTGTCCTACTCCCTGCAAACTTGGTAGGGGGCGATTACCACGATTAAACAGCACTACCTCATGTCCTTGTTCTACAAGAATTTGAGTTAGGTAAACACCAATGAACCTAGTACCACCCATGATCAAAATTCGCATAATTTACCAACTCCTATGTATTTTTTTGGGACTGGGGACTGGGTAAGGAGAAAAATCTTCCAATTCCTCATTCCCAATGATGACACTTGCTACAAGTCGGGTGTTAACACCCAAAGTAGTGTCTCCCCAATGCCCAATGCCCAATCCCTTTGAGGTTATCAGGTTGGTGCATCCCTCTGGAACATCAACCAGAAAAATTGCGTCTTGAGTATTTAATTTGGGGCATTCCCTATTCCTCAATCGCAAAGGGAAACTTTGCAGTTAACCTCACACTCTGCTTGACATATTTTTTACATATTAAAGTTAGCTGTGCCCTTGAAATATGCTCTTGTTCATGAGTGGCTAACACCAAAAGCCACCGGTGGTTCAGAACTAGTTGTGCGAGAAATTCTGAATCATATTGAGGCAGATTTATATGCCCTCATCGACTTTGAATCCACCAATTCTGAGAGTTACTTGTATCAACGTCAGATTGGTAGTACATTTCTCCAGCATTTTCCCTTTGCCAAAAATGGGATTCAAAAATACCTGCCGTTTTTACCACTGGCAATTGAACAACTGGATTTACGCCAGTATGATGTAATTTTGTCTTCATCTCATGCTGTAGCCAAAGGCATTTTAACTACTGGCGACCAGGTGCATATTTGCTATTGTCATAGCCCCATGCGCTATGCTTGGGACTTAACTTTTGATTATTTACACCACAGTAAGTTGGGGCGTGGTGCAGCTGGATGGGTGACTCGCTACTTGCTTCATCAATTGCGTCAATGGGATGTATTGAGTGCAAATCGGGTTGACTATTTTATTGCTAACTCTCACCATACAGCTCGGCGGATTTGGCGTTGCTATCGACGAAAAGCTACAGTCATTTATCCACCAGTCAATGTAGAAAAATTTCCATTTTTGCCTAAAAAAGAGGATTTTTACCTGACTGTTTCCCGGTTAGTGAGCTATAAGCAAGTATCTCTAATTGTGAAAGCGTTTAATCAATTGCAGCGTCCTTTGGTGATCATTGGTACAGGTTCAGAAATGAAACAAATCCGCAAGCTAGCACACTCTAATATTCAAATACTGGGTTGGCAACCTGATGAAGTGGTAAAAAAATATATGGCTAGAGCTAAGGCATTTGTGTATGCCGCTTGTGAAGATTTTGGCATTGCCCTAGTAGAAGCTCAGGCTTGTGGTACTCCAGTGATTGCTTATGGTGCAGGAGGTGCTTTAGAAACAGTCAAAGATCTCCGATTTTGCAAGGATACTGGCACAGGAATATTATTTCCGAGTCAAACAACAGATGCTTTGGTAGAGGCAGTAGAAAAATTTGAAATTTATCAAAATGTTCTTAGCCCTGAGTATATGCGATCGCATGCCGCTCAGTTTTCACCGCAAGTTTTTGCTCAACGCTACCTAGATTTTTTAAACCAGCATAATAAGAAAGGCATTCTGGAGAGTGACAGCCAGAATTTTTTGTAATTGTTTTTTGTGCTTTTGGCAATTTTACCCCAGAAGCACCTCCTTTTAGCTTTAAGATTGGGACTATGTGTGGTGTGGATTATTAAGGAGTATGATGACTGCCCAGAGCTCACTCCTCTCCGGTAAGCGACGCTTAAAGACAGATGCTAGCTCGTCTACGCATTCTGTACTCAAGCGAGTTCAAAAAACAAAGACACCTAAAAGAAAACCTCAAGGTTTGTCTTTTCCACGTTTGAACGGAGAGTTTGCCAAAAGACTGTTCGATATCGTGTTTTCTTTGTTGGTTTTGATTCTGTTTTCTCCTGTCTACTTAATTTTGGCCTTGCTGATTGCTTTAAGCTCAGAAGGCCCGATTTTTTATGTCCAGGAAAGAATAGGAAAAAATTACAAACCTTTTAATTGTATTAAATTCCGCACAATGGTACGCAACGCGGACGAAGTGCTAGTGCAAATGATGGAAACATCCCCTCAGTTGCGGCAAGAATTTGAAAGCAGTTTTAAGCTGAAAAAAGACCCTAGAATCACTAGAATAGGTCGATTTTTGCGAATTACTAGTTTGGATGAATTTCCTCAGTTCTGGAACGTTTTAAAAGGGGATATGAGTGTTGTTGGCCCACGCCCTTTAGTTGCAGAAGAACTACCAAAATACGGCATTCACATTGATCAGGTTTTAACAATCAGACCAGGAATTACCGGATTATGGCAAGTATCGGGACGAAATGACATTCCCTATCCACGTAGAGTTCAAATAGATTTACATTACGTCAAAGCTAGAACTTTTTGGTTGGATTTATGGATAATACTGAAAACAATTGATGTAGTAGTAATGCCAAAAAACAATGGCGCATACTGATACAGAGTGACAAATACAGTAATGGGGCATTAGGCATTGGGAGATATAGAAAATCCTGCTGCCTTTTGCCTTATTGCCAATAATTAGTAACCTCGTAACCGAGTTCCTCTAGCATTCGTCGCAATAAGGGTAAACTCAGTCCGATGACGTTGCTGTGACAACCCTCAATTTTTTCTACAAATAGACTACCAAAACCTTCTAAGGCAAAAGCACCAGCACATTTAAGTGGTTCACCTGTAGCTACGTAGGCTTGAATGGTGCGATCGCTAATTTGAGCAAAATAGACCCTTGTCACTTGACATTTTACTACAGTAAGCTTCTGCTCAAGGTCGATTAAAACGTGACCGGTGTATAAATCACCAACTTTACCCCGCATTAATTGCCAGCGTGCGATCGCTTCATCTACATCTGTCGGTTTACCGTGAATCTTACCATCTATTGCTAAAACTGAATCGCAACCCATAATCAGACCCGATGCAAACTGTGGTGCTACAGTTTCCGCCTTACTCTGAGCTAGAATTTGTACTAATTTTGCGGGTTCATTCAGTTGAACTTGTGATTCATCAAAATCACTGGGATTAACTATAGGTTCAATACCCACGCTTTGCAACAAGCGTCGTCGCGCAGGAGAAGCGGAGGCTAGTACAAATTGGGGAAGTTTCATGAGAGTCAACCCCTTCGGGGAATTCAAAATTCAAAATTTTTCACCAGCGTCATTAAGCATTAGGTATTAGGCATAGGAAATTACTCCCCATGCCCCATTCCCTCATTCCCTATTTAGTACACTGAAAAAGAATTGACAACATCTTCCATAGTCTGTTTAACTTTTTGCCAACGTTTTTCGGGAATAGAGGCGTTAAAAGTAAAAACTTTACCCCGGCTTACAGCAACACTGGCGATATTGTGACGTTTTTGCTGATTGGGAAGTGTTACTAAATATTCAAGAATATAGTACTCTTTCCCATCATTTTCTTTTGCGGAAGCGTTGACTAATTCAGCTGAACGACCAGAATCAACAGGTGCTAAAGCAGCTTTACCCAATTTGTACCCAACTTCTGTTGGTGTTCCTAATTGTTGTAATGTTTTGTTCTCTGGGACGGGGCTAATGACTACAGAGACATTTTCTGATACCTCAATTAAATCGTGAAATACAACATCAGGGCCATTTGCAACTTTCACCTGCAACCAGCCATTGGGGTATGAAAACTCATAGCCATCAGTTGTATCTACAAAGCTTTTGAATCCGGCAGCAGAGGCTAAATCAGGATTACTTAAACTGAAACTCAATACCAATAGCAAAATAAATACAAGTCTTTTCCACATTTTTATAGTTTCCTTTCGGCTGGAAGCAGAACAAGCAAGCATAATTTCTCATTTTTATTGTCCCATCAAGTGTGTCGCTTAATATGCTTTCGCAGATAAGATACAGACAATAAAGGTAATTTAAAGGGTGCAGGGGTGTAAAACCGAAGGGAAGATAGCTAATGATTAATAACTAATGACTATTGAATCTGCAAAACAACTAGTGTCATATCATCATTATTTTGTCTATCGGGGCCAATAAATTGCTGTACCTGATCAAATAGGTAATCAACAATTTCTTGAGGCCCGTTACAGTAGCGACAGGCTGCTTGGAAGGCGGCAACAAAGTTTTCTTCATCGAAGCGATCGCCACTAGCCGCCGCCGCATCCGTCAAACCATCTGTATAATAAATAACTGTATCGCCTGATTCTAACTGTACATGGGCATCTTCGTATTGGCTGTGAGCATCTAAGCCAATTAACATCCCCAAAGTATCTAACCGCGTAATACTTTTCGTCGCTGCGTGCCACCACAAAGGGGGGTTGTGTGCGGCGTTGCTATATGATAAAACCCGATTTTGAGGATTATATTCTGAGTAAAATAGTGTTACAAAACGGTGGGAATTTTCCAAATCTGCGTACATGACTCGGTTCAAATTCTGCAGAATTCCTCCAGGAGAATTACCGTGCAAGACCTCTCCTCGCAACATTCCCCGCATCATCGTCATAATTAGACCAGCCGGCACACCTTTACCCATAACATCCCCAATTACCAAACCCCAACGCCCATTATTCTGACTACCATTAGTGACGTATGGATAAATTTGACTCTGATTGGTGGGGATAAAGTCGTAATAGTCTCCACCCACACGATTAGCTGGTCTACAGCGTGCAGCCAAAATTGCACCAGGAATCGCTGGACATTGACGTGGTAAAAGTCGCCTTTGAATTTCTGCACCAATTTCTAGTTCTTGATCTAAGCGTTCTTTTTTCCTCAGTTCTACCGCTAGTTCATCATTTTCAATTGCTACTGCCGTTTGGTCTGCTACTAACCGAACTAGCTTTTGTCTGGTTTCTGTCCAGCTATATTCCGGGTCACGACTGAGTACGTATAGCCAACCCCTTTCTGTATGCTTGACCAAAATTGCTGTGCCGAAAATTTGTACATCCGGCCCCAAGTGGTGGTGCATTTGCGCGTCTAAGATGCCTGTGGCAGTAGCTAGGGGTGCGCTATTGGCTGCAAGCGTGACTTGACTACTAGCTGTTTCTAAAGCTTTGCGAATATTTTTCCGCTGGCGACTATCCTGCCAATGCAACTGCTCTAGACGGATTTGTCCATTGGGTTTGTAAAGAAATAGCGCACTTCCATCAGCATCTGTCACTCTGGTTGCCATTAAGGGAATCAGCTCTAAAAACTGATTCAAATTATTAAAACTTCTGAGCGCAAAACCCAAAGAACTGAGTAAATCTTGGATTTTATTTTGCTCCCGATGCAACCTGGCCACGAGTTCTTTGAGTGCTACTACTGGTGTGACCTCGCTGGTTGTAGCACTATTATTACTTTCAGTAGGTTGAGACGGCAGTTGAGACACAGTTACAGTTAGTATTGCACTGGAAAAACAGGGTTGAGATTAGTTATACAGTTTTTGCTTTGACATTGCTAAACCATATTGGGTCAAGATTTGTCCTTTAGCAAGAGTAGAAAGACGTAAGACATAACTCAATATAAGTATTACATCGGGTTATAAAATTTATATCTTAAGATCAGAATGTTAATAAATGTATTTTTCCGCAAAAATTGCTACATAAACACTAGCGATTCTTGCTGCCCGTAAACAAAATGTTGATTTTTCCATATCTTAAATTAGCAAATCATACATCTTCAGGCATAAGAATTCCGAACTTGTGCTGATGAGTTTGATAGAGGCAAGCAAGAAATATACATTTTAATAGCACATGAATTTCATCTAGCATATTCTGATACGATTGATACGATTCCGCCTTCTGATTGCTCAATATCTGATAGGCACGAAGAAAGACAGATCAAGATTTAGAAGCAAAATTTTGTCATCAGTCATAGAAATTTACCGTCGGGAGTTGTGTTTCATGCTTTATTGTGGGAAACACTAAATTTTTAAAGAAAGTATATTGAGGACAAAATTTACTAGTAATCGGGTTGAAATTTGTTTGTCTGGTTAATACTAATTCATATTGTTTTGAACACTGGTAAAGCGACCTATGTAGTTATCATTCATAGAAATAAGACTGTCATACATGAATTAAAGCAATAATTGTGACATTCTAGCCAACCTAGAAAAGACAAGAATACAGTATTAGAGTGTAACTTTAGCAAATATCATTCATTTCTTCTATAAAAATTACAAAAGTGTGTGATGAGGTTTTGAAGGGGTCAGTTTGGAATTTTAGATTGTAGATGAAATTGCAATTCATGCAAAACCCAGACTGTTTGGCTGAAACGGCTTGTGCATGATCTCACGCCGACTCCCTCCCCAGAGGACTCATGACAAGGACTAAGATCTAAAATGCTTGTAACATTTGGGTGACGCTTCTGCGTAACTAACGCTGTGTCAACAACAGTTGCGTCCCTTCGAGAAAACAAGCTACACGGGGAAAATTCCATTCTTTAGAAGAATCTTCCGCCAACACGTTTGTGCCGCGTCTCATTGGCGCAGTCTCTCATAGAGAAGACTGCACTGCTTCAACTCCTTCCTGGCTTCTTCTACTAGCCACTCAATAAGGCTTCGACAAATTCATAACTAGAGAAAGGACGTAAATCTTCCATTCCTTCACCTGCACCAATAAAACGGATGGGCAAACCTAGCTGTTGTACTACGGCCAAAGCTACACCTCCCTTAGCCGTTCCATCTAGTTTGGTTAAAACTACGCCACTGAGTTGAGCTGCTTGGGAAAAGATTTCAGCTTGTCGTAGTCCATTTTGACCAAGAGTGGCATCTAAAACCAGAAGTGATTCAATTTTGGCATCAGGGGCTTTTTTGTCGATAATCCGGCGGATTTTACTGAGTTCATCCATTAAGTTTTTCTTGTTTTGCAGTCTACCTGCGGTATCGACCAAAAGTAATTCGGTGTTTCGTGCTTGAGCAGCTGCGATCGCATCAAAAACCACAGCAGCTGGATCTGTATTCTTGCCAGGATTGGCAATAACTTCTACACCACTCCTTTGACCCCAAACTTTCACCTGTTCTACTGCCGCCGCCCGGAACGTGTCTGCTGCACCAATCAAACATCGATAACCGGATTTTTGAGCTAAATGGGAGATTTTACCAATAGTGGTAGTTTTACCTGCACCATTCACCCCAGTAATTAACCAAATATTCAAAGTATCTTTTTCAGGAGCAAAGCTGGCTTTATGAGTTGTCTGGAGGGGAGCTTCTAACATCTCCCGCAAGATTTGTTTTAAGTAGGCGATCGCTGCTTCTGGTGGCGTAACTTCTTCCCGCAGTTTTTTCTGGAGCGCATTAATAATGTGGTCTGTTGCTTCTACACCCACATCAGCTTGTAGCAGTAAAGCCTCAATTTCTGCGACAGCCGCTTGGTTGAGTGGCCCTTGCCCAACAATTGCTTTCAGTTGGTTAAGAATATTCCGACGGGTTTTATCTAACCCTTCGCGCAGCTTTTTCAACCAGGTAATTTCTTCAATTGATATATCTTCTGCGCGTCTACCTTGTGATGCTAATACTTCTGCTGACCAAACAAATCCTTCATCAAAATCCAGTCCAGAAATTTCGTCTAGGGTTTCTGATGTAGTCACGGCTGTTGGAACTACTTCTGGTTCTGATACCTCAATCGCACTGGCAATCAGTCGTTCTTGCTTGGCCTCTCGTTCTGCCGCTGCCCTTTCTAGAAAGGATAAAGGAGCGGCAACTGGCTCTTGAGGAATTTCTGCCTCTGAATATGTTTCGCTTGTTGTAGCGGTTTCTACTATTTCTGGTGTAGCAACAATTAATTCTGGGGACTCTTCAGTAGCTACTACCACTTCTGGACTGGTTTCTCTAACTTCAGTTTTAGTAGTAGTTACTTCTACTTCAGGCGTTGTGGCTGGTGTAGAAACATCTACTGAGTCCGATTGAGACTTTTGTTTCTCTTGAATATTTTTATAAGCAGCTTTAGCGAACGCCAACAAGTCGGCCGTTGAGTCTGGTGCAGCGTCGGCTGTTGTTGGTGACGTTGCGGCTGAATCTTGTTGGGTTTCTGGGATTGCAGGTGTTTCTCCTGGTTTTGGATCTGGGGAATCTTTATCTTGACGATTGAACCAATTAAAAACCATTGCAGCTAGCGGTGTTAGTTGTTCTGTGAGGTATGAGCTATACGTTTATGAGTTATAAGCTATGAGTTTAATTTAACTTTTGACTCTGACTTGGCGTGAAAACCTCCGGGTTATCCGCACTAGTTGCTTTTCCTCACTGCCAACTCACAACTTACCACTCATCACGGTGATCAAGTTAGGTTTTTATTTCAGTACGGCAAGGCATAAATCAAGCCACGATCTAAAATAGGCAATTCTTTCTTTTGCCCTTTGAATGTTAACCTTTGCCTTCCTATGCGGTTTGTTTCTGTTCTGTGACTCGACGCAGAACGCCGTTAATAAAACGATGTCCTTCTTCGCCACTATATCTTTTTGCCAGTTCTACGGCTTCATTGATTGCTACTCGATCTGGAAGGTTAAGGAAGCTCATCTCTGCCACAGCAATTCGCAGGATATCTCGATCAATTTGGGCTAAACGGGCAACTTGCCAATCTACCAAAGCCAAGGAAATTTGTTCATCAATTACAATGCGATGCTCGTTAATGGTTTGAACAAGTTTGATGGCGTATTTACCAACTTCCCGATCCTGATTAGCTAGTTGAATTAATTCTGGAAATTCCAGAGATGCACCTAATTGATTAATGGCTGTTTGAGTGTATTCGATCGCCTCTTTGAGCATAGTTCTGGCTGTATTGAGGTCTGAGGCACGAGTTTCGCTAGTTAGCAGGCGATCATGACTGCGTTGTAATTCCCCGGACGCGTTGTCTAAAGTATCTTGTACTTCTGCTCTTAAGGTGCGTACTGTCGCTAGCACTAGTTTAGGGAGGTGTTCTTCGGTCAATTTTTTAGGATTGACTGGTAACTGGCTCAAACTTAATAGTGCCAGTTCACGGGCTATTTGTTGAGGTTTGCGGTCTTGCATAATAGTTTCAGTGTTTCAGTAATGTTCTAATTTTGGAGTGACAAATTTATCAATTTTCATTGAGCCAAACAACCATATTATTCTGTTTGGCTATAAGTTTACCGGATTGTTTCAGCTTTCCTCGATAGGGATAACTGGCCTGTGGATATCGTTATTAGGCTTTTCCTGCTTATGTTCTTTGGTGATCACCAAGGCGGGTAAGGGTGTATTAGGAGAAACAATCCCACCAGAGATTATGATCTTAAACGCATCTTCGACCGACATGGAGAGGTTGATCACCTCATCTTCGGCAACTACGGCATACCATCCTGTAGTCGGGTTAGGGGTGGTGGGGATAAAAATACTCAACATGGGGCGAGACATTTGGGCTTGAATTTCGCTCCCAATCACACCAGTCACAAAAGCGATCGCCCACATTCCTTTGCGGGGATACTCTACTAAAATCACTCGCCTAAACTTGCTATTAGAATCCTTAATCAGTGTTTCCAAAAGCTGTTTCAGGGTTTTGTATACCTGTCCAGCTAAGGGAATAGCCTGTAATAATCGCTCACCAAAATCTAACAACCAGCGTCCAGCAATATTGCGAGCCATTAACCCAATCAACAGGATACTGAGTAGTGGTACAGCTAGACCTACCGCTAAATTTAGAATATCTACTAGAATCGGGTGTAAACCATCAAAAGGATTCAGCTGCTTAGGAATTTGGGTGAGAAAATCGATTACCCAATTAGCTATAGTAATCGTCAGCCAAATGGTTGTTGCTAGTGGAATCACCACCAACAACCCAGCTATTAAGTCATTCTTCAAGTCCTGTTTTAAGCGGTCAATTCCCAAGCCCCTATTCTCCTTCTTTAGAATAGTGGAAATTTCTTTATTCGTATTCATGCCAGAAGATTTGTCCAAGGATTAAGACATAACTTGTAGTCTTTTTGACTGCAAGCTACTATCTATAACGACAAACAGTTGGGTTGTGACTAAGGCAATATGTTGGATCAGCGGGGAAACATAGTATTTCCTAGCCAAAGTACATATAGGCACGTTCCAACTCAGATCAAAGCTGGTTGGTTTTGGAGGTTGTTACTTTTTTTTGTATGACGTGTAAATGATTGTTGCAAATATCGGAGATATTAATTATCCTACCGCGCTTATCTAAAAGCTGCTAATTCTGGAAAATCATTAATTAGCAGTAATTAACGCAGTTTTTTATCTCGATTTGCAACCGAGTAGAGGTAATTTTTCTGAGAATGGGATGTTAAAAATTTTAACTTATCATCACCATTAAATAAACTTAGCCTGAATTCAGTGACTCAGGCAGGTAGGGAATATCCGTAGCTTGGTGTCTCAGCAATTTCAAATGTAGAATGCAAAATTCCGAAATGGGCATTGAGCATTAGGTAATAAAATTTACTTTGTCTCCCCAACCCCCAATTTCAATCTTTTAATTAGAAGTTTCTGAAACCGTATAACTGACTTCTCGTTGGCTGGATTGAGGTAATGATGTTTCTAAGTTGGGGGTAGGTACGTGTTTCATCTCCCAAGCTTTCAATAAAATTAGGTATTCGTAAAAAGCCTGTAAGGTACACCAAGCCAACCCAGCACGCCCATCTAAGCAGCCACCTAAAAGAAAGTACATATATAAAAAGCGCAGTAATGGCCTAGCCGGTAGACGCAAAGACAAATCCTTTAATGCCCGCCGTCTTTCGACTTCTGACTTACCAAACAACAAATCTCGCCAATCTACTTTGCCATTTTCTAATTGATATAACGTTTCTCTGGCTTCATCAGTAGAGTAACGGTTGTGTTTCTCAATCCAGCGGCTCAATCCTTTGCTACAGGTATAGTGAGGATAAGTTTCTTTTAAAAAACTGGTTGCGCCATCACAAACTTCTCTCTCAGTATGGCCATAGTCTGTAAACCAAGCTTTACCATGACGGAAAAGACGCATTTGATAGCGGGGGTATTGAGTGCTGCGGCGAATCCATTGATTTAAGAAAATCACTCGTTCAGCAACGTAATAGCCGATGTATTCTGGATTTTGCTTTGCTTGCTCACATTCAGCAAATAGTTCTGGTGTCATCCGTTCATCTGCTTCGAGAATATATACCCACTCGTGTTTTGGGGGTATAGACTCTAACATCCAAGTTCGTTGTCGTCCGTGGCTTTCAAACGCGTGTTGAACTACACGCACAGGATAGCGACTAGCGATTTCAACAGTGCGATCGCTACTACATGAATCTACAACAATAATGTCATCTGATAGCATCGCTGACTCAATACAGGCGGCAATATCTAATTCTTCGTTATATGTCAGTATGTAAATTGAGAACATTTCCCAAAAATATAGTAATTTTGCTATATACCTTAGTATATTTTTATTATTATCTGAATATTAGTGAAAGGCAGTATAAACGGCCAAAAATTGTTGAATATTTTATACTGCCTCGGCAAATGGTAAATTAACGGGCTGGTACTTTACCTTTAGGCTTACCACCTTGAAAAGAACCCATCCCTCTTAAACCTGTCCAACCAATGATGATGTAACCAATGGATAGGAGTAAGCTGCTAATCCCAATCCGTAATCCTGATTTCCAAGCGTTGTCTTTGGCTTGTTTAGAAGCGTCGTCCCTGCGTTGACGAATTTGGGTCAATCTTTGATTAGCCAGTCCTTGAGGATCTGTTTGCTGGGCAATAAACTGATCAAGTTCTTGAGGATTAGCTTTGAACTTCTTGAGTAGTTCTTTTTGTGTGGCTGGAATTTGGGGATTATTCAGTGCTTGTTGATATTTTTGCTCATCTTGGAGCAATTCAGTAAACTGAGCTTTGGCTTGGGTGCGTAATTGTTCTAACTGAGCCTTACCTTGCTCATTGTTTAATTGTGCCTGAAATTGAGATAACTGGTTTTTCAGTTGGTTTTCTGCCTGTTCTGCATCTTGGTTAATTTGATTTACTGTTTGTACACTTGCCTGTCGCACATTGTTGAGGTGTAACGGGAAAATGAGTAAGAACATCAAGCCGAAGATGCTAGACAGTACCAAAACGGGAAATCTAAAATCAAAGCCTTTCGGGCTATCACTAGTTTCCTGCATCCAATAACCAGTAAACAAAGCACCCACACCAACCAAGGGTACGATACCTCGATCAACTAGTGCAGTGGCTATGTTGATTTGCCATATCCGATCTGTAGGTTGGAAAGGAAACAAAAGCACCAAAAAGTCAAGTAAAAAAGACACAATTAAAATTATCCCCACTACTTTCAGGGTGAGGGCAGCATTTACAGCAGTAAAACGATTAACCATAGTTTTGCAAACTTTTGTTCAAGTCAAAATGATGATCATATTTAAAGTTACTTGAATATTGTTCCCATAATGCTGTTAGTCGCGTGAATTTATTTGCACATATAAAGATGGATTGGATGTAATTTTGTTTCAAACTACACTACACTAGCATTTGTTATCTGGGGTGTCCCTATGAAATATTGAGTATCTCAACGTATTAAAAGATACTGTTGCATTAAGTGATAGGAAACTAGTCAGCCTATGACTTGTTCTTTTTTCTTTTCTACTTCTGGTACTAGTCTCTAGCTTCTTTGTGTAAAATTCTTTCCCAAACTAGTAAATCTTCTGGACGATCAATATCAGACAAAACAGGTAAGCAAGTGTATACGATATTAAGCTTGTTAGCAACATCTAGGGTTGCTTGTAAAACTTGAGTAGTTCCCCAATCAATATTGATGAATAACTCTGGAATCAAACGGCGCAAGCCAATTAAATAGTAACCTCCATCCACTGCTGGCCCTAACACTAAGTCAAAATTTTGCAGTTTTGCAAAGGCTTGCTCAAGAATATAGACATCAGCGTCGGGACAGTCAGTGCCAATTATGACCGCTTGGGTGGCATTTTGCTCAAAGGCATCAGATAATGATCGCACCATGCGATCGCCCAAGTCCCCTTCTCCTTGAAACTGGTATGATAAGCTAGCTCCCAACCACTCTTCCATAAGTTGTAAATTACCCCCTGCAAAGCGCACTTCTATAGATATGCTCCGGGGCAATTTTTGAGCCTGAGATATTGTGTACTCAATCATTTGTCGTTGCAAATTAGCAGCACCAATATCACCCAAAGTTGATATCAGTCGGGTTTTTGTCTTCCCTGCTTCTGGATAGCGTGTAAAAATAATCAAATGCTGCTGAGAAATTTGTCGTGATGTCAGCACACAATACCTAATCTAAATTTACTAAGAATATATTAATAGCAATACTTACCATTTGTGTTAGCTCTAGAATGTTCTTTACCAGTTCTGATTGCACCTAAAATTGTAGAAACATAGACACACCGTTTCACTTTATTAACTTTTTGACTATAAAAAGTTAATTGTCCCAATGTTCTCAAAGATGTTTTAGTACACTCGTCATCAATATTATAAACTGGGCATCCCTGATAGTTAAATAAAACTCGCCAAACCTGCTGAGAAGAGTTTTTGGAAAAAGTAGTTTCTTTTTTTCCTCGCTCATTTTCTTCTTGAAAAATCTGAACATTTGGATGCAGGTTATTCCAGAGTTGATGATTATTTATAATATTGTCGGCAATAAATTGATCTGGATCGGCTGGGTGAACAGCCCATTGCACAAGACCGTCATATTCACGCAAGGTGACTTGGCTGGTGATCTTTTCTTTAGTTGCTTGGCTTTGGGCTTGACGCATAGCCCAATAAACTTTTTCTTGGGCATCATTAAGCTTACGAGTTTCTATAAAAGCTTGCCAACTAGTTAGTGCAAGCGTGGCAATTATACCAAGTGCAACAACAACCACTAAAATCTCTATCAGAGTAAAGCCACTGCTAGAATTATTACGAGAACAACTTTGGATAGTGCTACAAAGCCAAAAACGCACTGAAGATTTATCCAAACTGTATGCACCTACAATTAAGTAATAAATGATCCAAATAAGGCTGAAGTTAAACTATTAATTTTTATGGCAGTTTCCAATTTAGTGGAATACATAGTTATCTGGAGGTGTAAAGCCTGGAATCCATAACTTCTGTACCTTATTCAAACTATAACCGCCACAAAGCAAATTAATTATAATTTTTATTAAAAAACCCTTTTTTCCAAAGATAAAAAGGACTTATAAAACTGCTTAAAAATAGTTCCATTTCACAAGCAGTCACTAAATCTGTTGTAATTTTTGTTCTATATCTAAGTATATGTAATATGATTTTTCGGGTATCATTGAGCAAATAAGCTAATAGAGCCAATGGCTTCATCCACGGATTAACCATGACCATTCTAGTAACATGGCGGCTTAGTCCAATACCTCTAAAAAATGGAATTAAATACTCTTTTTTTAACCGTGAGCGAGGAATTCTATGATATATCTCCATCTCCGGGTTATACCAAATTTCCCAGCCAGATTTTTGAATATAGGATAATACTTCTAAATCTTCACTGGTAAGCATACTGCCAGTAACTCTACCTGTTAGGATGGGATTATTTGGGACGCTATCTAACCATGCTTGGCGACGTACAACCAAACCAGCAGAAGGGGGAAGTATTCTTTTCGCTGGCTCATACTTTAAAGGTAAATTGCCGCGTTCTGTAATTGCTAAAAATGCAGCAACACGTTGAAAGTTTTCTGGAGGCTCTATTTCCCAATCAGGATGTATCTGACTACCAAATGCACCTGCTTGGGGGTATTTTTTAGCAAAATTATAGGCAGATATTACCCAATTTGGTTCGGGATAGTTATCATCATCAAGAAAACCGATTAATTCACTCTTAGCTTCTTGAATTGCTCGTTTTCTTGCATATGCTGCTCCCTGTTGAGATTCAAAACAATATGTTAGAGGATGTGAGGATGGCCAATTATCTTGATAAAGTTTAATAACTTTTGCTGTGTCATCGTTGCTGTTGTTATCTACAACAATAATTTCCCAAGATAAATGTTCAATATGCGTTTGATTACGTAATCGTTCCAGCAATTCAGATAAACGTTTTGCACCGTTATAAGTTGGAATAGCTACGGTGAAGTCAGTATACATTATCATCTTAAACAAAAAAATCTAACTGGATATCTCCATTTTTAGTTGAAATGATCTTTGTAGTATCCCGTATATTTACGGAATTTTATTGAGAAATGTCTTTTCATGAATACATTGTTAGCTACAATCGCTATCTTTTTCATTTGTAGTTTTGATTGAACCTAATAGGGTTTTTATCATGACACATCTTTTAGCAGTACTTGCTTGAGTAGGATTTCCTCGTTTAGCCACAGCAACAGCAACAATTAAACCTTTATACCTTTGGGTGGTACTATCATATCCTAATTTGCTTTGTTGTACGGATGTTAATCCTTCAGTGTTTGTTTTGACTGAAATATCTAAAGCACCAGTGTAGTCAAAACTAATTGTTTGTGCAGTTGTTGAACCATACGTAACAGGTGTAGTGTTAGTAGTCTGATTGTTACTTGTGAGATTTGTACCAATCACAATTTGTCCTGGCTCAATTGCTAAATCTTGAACTCTCACCTTCCATTCTTCGTCAGTTGGTATTGAACCTTTAGGGTGGACAACAACTTGGGGAACGTTGTTGTTATTTCTAAAACTTACACTGTAACTGAGTTTGGTTCGTTTAGCTTCACGTTGAGCTTCTTGGATAGCAGACAGAACAATATCGCTAGTTTTATTAGCTCGTTGTCTATTCACAAAGGTTATCCAATTAGGTGCTGCGATCGCTGCTAAAATACCAATCATTAATACGACTGCCACAACTTCAATTAAGCTAAAACCATCATCTTCTTGCTCATGTTGATAATTATTATTTGCCTTCACAAAAAATAAATTTATGAAAATTTTGTGTGTTATTTTACCTAGCACAAGATCATACATGGCAGGTTTACCTTAATTGTGATTAAAACTTTTAAACTTTGAGTCAAAATCTTCTGAATATTTCAGAATTTATGTCTAATTACTGAGTAAATAAGAAACCAATTCCTCTCACCGTTATTGTCGATTCAGGAAAATACATTTTTGTGCTTGGAATATTTTGATTAAAATTGATGTTGTTGTTTTGAATGCGAGCCAGGGCATTACCACGTAAATGAACTTCTACTACGGTTTTGGCAGAATCTACACAAACATAAAATCCACGCGTTTTAACATCATTGGTAGCAACAGCATCTCCTGTACCTGTATATTGTGGAACCATTTGCTGTCCAGTAGCACAGCTAGGAGGTACTGAATTCGTTGTAGTACCTGTTGTAGTTTGATCAATGTAATCTACAAGAGGCAAAACGTCTTGTGTATAGGTCTCACTACTTTTCTTGACCCATTTATTCATTTTGGTTTTTAAGCTACCTTCATCTTGCAAGCTAAATAATTGAAATCCTGGATCTCTGGTATTTTCGATTTCAGTTGTTGTACTGCCATAACCATTACTAATTTGAAATCTACCAATCCTAGCTGCATTAGACCAGGTGGAGTCACCATCTTTAATTAAGTAATAAGCAACTAAAGAGTAGACAAAAGTATCATCATTGCCAACAGTGGTATTTCCATTTTTCACAGCTAGTCCTCCTGCAATATACTGTCTTTTCCAGAATACTAAAACAGGAAAAAACTGTGTCTTGTTATCTGACTTAGGTAATTGATTCCTAATCGCAGCAATACCATCTGCATCATATATATATACTGCTTGCTGTAAATCTCTTGCTATGTAGTCTAGTGCTGCTTTGATGTCTTGCTCTGTATTGACCTTAGCTTGTTCTTTACGATCATTTTCCATAACACTGATCATAAATCCCATTAAAGGTGTGATTACAAGGAAAGCTAAAAGTAGACCTACCAGTAATTCAATTAAAGTAAAGCCACCTGTTTTTTGCTTCACTTTAGAGATTTTTAGCTGATGACTTAAAAGCCATTTTAACAGTTTCATAATGCTACATTTTCTCCTGGAAGTTGTAGATATTTAGCTGCTAGCTACAAGTAGAAGCTGTATTGCTAGTATTTTTGAGCCGAGTACACAAATCACTGAATGTTGTTCCTTTTGTGATTTCTGTAGTGATTTCTACTAATGGCGTTTTGCGATCGCCTACTCCACCAGTAAAGGTAGTTTGTTTATTAGGTGCTTTTTTCAAATTGCCACCAGCACTAGCAAAGCCATCTGCTCTGTAAACACGTATACCTAGCTGATAGCCTTTTGTGGAGTCAACAATATTGCTGGTAGTTCCACTAGTAGTGACGGTAGCTTTGTTATAGCGAATCGCTTGAATTACAAAGTTGTTATTGCTGGTAGTAGTACAGTTACTTCCATCAACAGAGACACAGTACAAATTAGTTTCAGGTGCAGAACAGTAACTATTTGCTGCACAAGTTAAACTTCCAACCGTGGGAGGATTGTAACTTGCTATGGCAAAATCACTGGTGCTACCAGTAAGAGGAGAATCAGGAGCGGTTATTGTTCCAGAACGAACACCATCAATGTAGCTTTTAGCTGCGTCAGTGGCTCTCTCAACCCGTTTTGCTTGTACCCGTGTTGCTACTGAGATGACGATCACAGGTGAAACCGCCGCTAGCAGAATAGCAGCAACTAAAAGAGCTATCAACGATTCGATGATTGAGAATCCTGATTCTGGAGATAAAGATGTTTGTTGCTGTGTGTGATGAATCATAATTCAGCAATTTAGATAAATAGTATCAAGGGCAACTAGGACGTTGATCTGAGCTAATAGCATATTTGTAGTTAATTGCTGGAGTAGCAGGAGTACCTGTAGCAGCATTAGCCGGAACAGCAGCAATGTTATATTGGCTAGCTGCATTGTCATAACCGCCAGTAGTGCTGACTTGAGCAGCGCATAACAAAGATTTCACCCAGTTATCGTCTCGTGGTACTTCTCTGTAGAACTCATTAGGAGCATTGGTTGCTGGTGATGTGAAGCGTTGAGAGAATAAGTCTGGTAACTGAGTCAATAAGGCGACATCAAAACCCCAAACACGGTTAGGTGGAAGATAAAAAGGTGTACGCCCTACAGACGCGCCACTAGCTTGTGTATTAGTGATTCGATAGCCTTGTGGATATCCTAAAATTGTTCCTGATATTGATGGTGAATAACCTGAATTGTCGCTGTCAGTGTAGTTCAAAATGAACACCTGCCAAGGTGCTGTAGCATATGAACTGCGTTTAAATTGGATAAAAGATCCGCTCGCTTTTAAATCTATACTTTGCCAATTTTCTAGAAAACGTACAAAGTTTTCTAAACCACCACCAAGTTCGCCACTATTGCCAGTGCTAGGCGGGCGGCTTGAAGTATCACCTTGAGCGAATACAACGTTTGTTTCTGTAGCTGTAGCAATTTGAAGCCAACCACTTGAATTCTTTGTGCTGTCACCATTATCAGTGAGTGTGGCTGTATCACTTGGTGAAGTAGTTGGATATTGTATTTGTAATACTGGCACTAACAGAGGTTGTTCTGTAGCTCTAGTTCCAGTTAAACTACTCAGATTGGAAATAAATAAAGGATATTTAGCAGCATAATTATTTGCTGTTGAGTTTTTAGTCCTAAACCATAAAGCATTAATTTGTGTGCTGCGCGGTTGCTTGGTTGTATCAGTGCTAGAGTACGCACTGTATGTAGTACCGTTGATGACTTGATCAGAATATGGATAGTAATTTACTTTCGCAGGAATGCTGATCCCAAGAGGAATGGGTGCGTTAGTACCATCTAGCTTTAATTTGTTGAATCCATCCCTTAAAAAAGCAACTCTACGAGGATAAGCAGCGTCTGCTGCTAGAGTCGCGGATCTAGCCGTTGTACCTGCACCAAGGGTGGTAACGTTATAAATGTTAGGGTTTAGGTGGTTTGCTTTGAGGTCTTTTTCTTTGAAACTTGCAAGTTGACTATACCTAATATCTTTTTCTTTGACAGTAGCTTCCTGAGTACCATTACCGTTGAGATCCTGGTTTAAAGTTACTTCATCATCATCTAAATCACCATCATTATTGACATCATATCCAAATACCCAATAAGCTTCTTTGACAGTAGCTTCCTGAGTACCATTACCGTTGAGATCCTGGTTTAAAGTTACTTCATCATCATCTAAATCACCATCATTATTAACATCATATCCAGTTATTGCTGAATCATCCAAATCACCATCATTATTAAGGTCATATCCAACTACCCAATCAGTCGCTTTACAAGCTGTTACTGTTGGTTTGCGACATATTTCCATCACATACTCAGCAAATGTTGCCCGACGCTGAACCGGAGTAACAAAGTTGTTGAAATAAGAACTACCTGCACCAGTTCTAGAAGTAGAGTAGGCACTATCTAGAAAACTACGGCTAGTAACAAAGTTGTTATCCCAAAAACCGTTTAACCTAGCAGCAACTGTTGCGGTGATGTTGTCTTCATTAATATTGACAGCAGTATCGGCCATATCACCGTCACCATTAGCATCAAATTTAATGGCTGTTTCATCTAGTGTGACTGCTGTTGCTGCATTAATAGTGCCATCTCCATTAAAGTCAAAACCCACAGGATAATTACCGTAATTATCATTCAGGTCATAGTCACCATCATTACGATAGCCGGTTATGAAATTACCAGACAGCACGGTGATGGAATCAGCAAGCACTGTTGCGGATCGCCATGATTCACCTGTGCCACAACTGGAAAACTGACCTTGACGGCAAGCAAAGTTGGGATTTAATTCACTGGCAGGGGCATTACCACGAGTATAAAAGTTATCCCAATTGCTAGTTAAATCTTCCTTAAACTCCTGCTGAGTATGTTGATTGAAATTACCCCTAATATACACAGGTAGGTTAGTAGCTAAGATTAGGCCTTTTTCCTCTGCTTTATAGGTCGAATTCCGACTTAAGTTACTACCATTAATCAACATAATGCCGTTAGGTCGGCGAGTAGGGTCTAGCTTAAAGTCTTTGGAACTTAAATCTATATCTGCACTAGTAGCAGAATTGGGGTCACTAACACTACTGACATCTGGGAGAGCATCATCACGGGTCGCGTAAATAATCCCACTATTGGGGAATAAAAACTCTCCACCAGTCTTAGATTTTGTTCTCAGTAAGTTTAAATCCAAGACGGTGGTACGAATTTCTAACGGCTGGCGCAACTCTACATCCAAATCATATGTTGTAGCACTGGACGAGTAAGGCTTATCAACTGCCTTAACCTGTCTAGCATCAAGCAAAGTTGTTTCCCTAACAGCACCATGTGGAACATTGGTATTGGTGGGTGCGCCAATAGTACCATCTAAGATTTTTAAAGCACACATAGCAGAATCGATAGCCGATTGCTGGGAAAGGGTAAGATTTCCAGTATTAGCTAAAGCATCCTGAAGTGGCTTATTTACCCAACGTCCATTGGGATATTTCAATTCTGCTTGGTAGTTCAATACATCTGTGTAATCAGTGGTTGCTAATGAAGAGGCTGAGTAAACAACGCCATTCACAGATTTGTTATTGGTATTCGCAGGACTATCAGGATCAACTGTGGATACTCCTGTTAAGCTGGCTAGAGAATTACCGCCAAAATCCGTACTACTATTCTGAGCTGTATCGCCGTTAGTGGGGTCATAGTAGGTAGCAACACAGGCTATGGGAGTTTGATAAGTGCTGGGAGTATCGGGATTATATGACGAATCTTGATAGTGATAAACTGCGGTAGCCCGCATTTGTAGATACGGTGTCTTATCGTTAGGCAAACCCTGAGTGGCATTAGTAACACCCATTGCCATCGAATCAGGCCATACTGTCTTAATCGTACTAGTAAATGTCTTGTTTGTCTTGTCGTAGTCATTCGGCAAATAAATTCCTGCACCGGTGACAACTCGCAAGCCTCCAACTACATCTAGAGGGCCTGTAGGTTTTTGAGTAGATGCTTTTTCCCAAAAGCCATCTCGTTCTGTTACACCCAAATCATCTAGTAAATTAGCTTGGGTGAACCGCTGACGAGTAGTGGTGTTGTTATCCCATTGCTTAGTAGAAATGTTTTGTCCTTTTTCTGAACTGACAAATTTACTACTGGTAGTGTCGTACCATAATTGCGGTAAGTTATTTCCTACTAAAATGCGATCGCCAATTCTTTGTTCTTGTCGCGTAGTAAGGCTTCTCAAAACCGCTGGATCTGTGGCTGGTAGATTAATCTTATTAGCGGTACTTTGCCCATAAACACCTATCCCTGCATAACCACCAGTCTCAGTTGTACCATTACTGGGATCAAAGGGGAAAACCCATACATCTATCGGTCTTAGAGCATCAGTCCCACTTCCTTGAAGTGGGCTAGTGGTTGTATAGTTATAAGCTCCAGTTCCCGTTCTGACTAAAGCATCGCCACCAACAGGCACTTCTGCATAAGGAACACGCCGTGTCCGCCTCTTAAAGTAGACTGTTAGTTGCTGTGTTTTAGCATCACTACTTGATAGTGTGGGGTCAGCCTCTTGAGCAGAGGTGATTCCATCTTGAACTTCTTTAGGTAGAGATGTCGTAGCTATACTATTAGCTGCGTCAACTAAGCGGTTAATTCTTTGAGCATAGGCAGCATCGTTAAAACCTGCTTTGTCTCCATAAACAGTGCTAGGTACAGTCTTATTAGTGTTGTTGATGTTATCAGCTGTTTTGGGGCTACTGCTAGTTGAGGGAGAGTAAGGTCTGCCATCTTTATAGAAATCTACTACTACGCTAGTAGAATTAGAGGTATCCGTAGTTTCATTTATTCTGGTGTTGACTACATTGCCAGCAACAATAATTTTGCTATTTTCCTCTGTGTAGTAACAAGAATAGGGGCTACTAACTTGAAAAAAGTTAACCGCGTTTCTGGCTAGCAAATTACCATTAGTAAAAACACGTCCATTGATCCTGATTCCAGCTCCAGGTGAAATTTCCAGATCGTTATCATAAATAACAGCATTGTTGGTTAGTGGAATTCTTTCCCGGTCTTGCTGATACTCTAAAGATGCAAAGCCTTTACTACCTGTAAATGTTTCGTATTTAGTATTATCTAAATCTCCTAAATTTGTAATAGGTACGTTGGTAGTATAAACAAAAATACTTCTTTTCAATTTGCTGCCAACTTTATACCAACCCTGGCTACCTACCAAATCCGCACTAGTCGCAACATTACTTGAGCATCGACCACCTGAAAGACCTTCATCCATAGGCTGCGCTCGTGCTTCTAGAGGACTTCTGGCTCTAGTATTGCTAGGAGTTCTAAAATAAATTCCATATAAAGTAAAACTATCAAACTTACCATCATTATCGGTATCAATGGGATATTTCCAAGCTGATTGGAGAGTATCTTCGTATTGAATAGTCCCATCAGTATTAACGTCCTTAACCAATTTTAATTGAGTTTCGTCACCAAAGGTAAATTCGTTAATATTATCATTAATAACCTGCGTCAATGAAAAATCTGATGGTGTTGAACGTGGCAATCTTGGGTCTTGAAATAGCTTGTCTAATTTAGCTTTTGCACGATCAAGAGCTGGTGCTGCTGCTCTAAGAACGGTTTCGTTAACTCTCACATTACTAGCATTTTTAGAACGCTCGAAAGAGCGAAATAAGATTGCTGTGGTGAGTAAAACTACTACTAGAGCAACCATCACTACTGTCGGCAAAACAAAACCAGCATTGGCAGAACTTCGCCGTTTTCTGGTGACAAATAAAGTCCGCAGCAACCAAATAATAGGCTTTTTAATTGTAGAGAAAGACTGCTTAATAATCAGTTGAAGCTTCTTGAAGAGCTTGGTTCTTGCTTTGAATAGCCGGCGTTTTGGCGACATAGCTACTTTCCTGTGAAGTGTTTTAGAAATAATTGGAAAATGCTTTTGCTATTGACTAATCACGACTGTTAAGTTGGGTTATCAGACCTGATTAAAATTAATACTTATGCAAAAAATTACCCTGTGTTAGCAACACTAAACCCAATACGGTTCAGTTAAGGCTAGAAAGCTGATTAGTGATATGAAATTTCGGAGCTTCTACTCGTTGTCCAGTCCCTCTGTGTTGCGGTTTTTTAGAACGAAATTTTGATACAGGTTTTTTCACGACT
>Ga0209172_10002947_pt1 | contig 27864 bp, 27 predicted proteins | sample LarsenN4metaG_FD_184113 | JGI IMG/M metagenome (GOLD analysis project Ga0209172, IMG submission 184113) | Hot spring sediment bacterial and archeal communities from British Columbia, Canada, to study Microbial Dark Matter (Phase II) - Larsen... ... | reverse complement strand
CTAGCGCGGTCGACGCCGTCGGCGCCCAGTGGCCGCCCAAGGGCACCGAGGTGCTCGACCCGTTCGGCTGGCCGCTGCTCAACACCTTCATCCTGCTCTGCTCGGGCACGACCGTCACCTGGGCGCATCATGCGCTGATCCACGGCGACCGCGAGGGGCTGAAGAAGGGCCTGTGGTGCACCATCGGCCTCGGCCTGCTGTTCACCAGCATCCAGGCCTATGAATATATCCACGCGCCCTTCAGCTTCTCCCGCCTCAACGAAGAACTGCCGGGCAACATCTACGGCTCGACCTTCTTCATGGCGACCGGCTTCCACGGCTTCCACGTCATCGTCGGCACCATCTTCCTGAGCGTCTGCCTGGCCCGCGCCTACAGGGGCGACTTCACGCCCAAGCAGCATTTCGGCTTCGAGGCGGCGGCCTGGTACTGGCATTTCGTCGACGTCGTCTGGCTGTTCCTGTTCGTCTCCATCTACGTCTGGGGCGGCTGGGGCGCGCCGGTCCACGGCTAGCGCAATGAGCCTGGTCGCCGCGGCGCTGCGGGGGGATTGCCCGCGCTGCGGCGAACGGACCCTGTTCGCCGGCTGGGTGGCCTTCGCGCCCAGGTGCCGGGCCTGCGGGCTGGACTTTGCTGCCTTCAACGTCGGCGACGGCCCGGCCGCCTTCCTCATCCTCATTGTCGGCGCCATGCTGACCGCGGGCGCCATCACCCTCGAGCTGCAATTTGCGCCCCCCTGGTGGGTGCAGCTGGTCTGGGTCCCGGTCGGCGCCGCCCTGACCGTCGGCGGCCTGCGCTTGGCCAAGGCGCTGCTCATCGCCCGCGAGTTCCACACCAGCGCCGGCGAGCATGGAGCCGGCCGGTGACCCCCCGCCTGCCCCTCGTCCCGACCCTGTTCGTCGCCGCCGCCGTGCTGACCATGATCGGCCTCGGCTTCTGGCAGTTGCAGCGCGCCGACGAAAAACGGGCGCTGCTTGCCCGCTACCACGCCGCGCAGGGCCTGCCGCCGGTCGCCTTCCCGACGATCCCCGTCGCCGACGATGGCCTGCCGTTGTTCCGCCGGGCGTCCGGCCATTGCCTGCGCGTCCTGGGCCGACGCACCGCGGCCGGCGAGAACCGCAAGGGCGAGACCGGCTTCCTCCATATCGCCGAGTGCGGCAGCGGCGCCGAAGGGCCGGGAATGGCGGTGGAGATCGGCTGGTCGAAGGACCCCAATGCCGGGGCCGGCTGGACGGGCGGCGAAGTCAGCGGCGTGATCGCCCCCGACCGCACCAGCCGGATGCGGCTGGTGTCGGCCACCGGCCTTGGCGGGCTCGAGGCCAGCGCGCCGCCGTCGCCCGCGACCATCCCCAACAACCATCTGTCCTATGCCGTGCAATGGTTCCTGTTCGCCGCCATTGCCGCGCTCATCTACTGGCTGGCGCTGAAGAAGCGCCGGCGCCAGGAGACACCATGACCGCAATGCGGCTGACGACGCTCGAATCGGGCCTGCGCGTCGCCAGCCACGCCATGCCCGACCTGCAGACCGCCGCCGTCGGCCTGTTCGCCGAGGTCGGGTCGCGCGACGAGCCGGCGCCGCTGAACGGCATCGCCCATCTGTTCGAGCATATGGTCTTCAAGGGCGCCGGCGGCCGCTCGGCCCGCGCCATCAGCGAAGCGATCGAGGAGGTCGGCGGCGACCTCAATGCCGCGACCGAGCGCGACGCCACCAGCTTCACCGCCTCGGTCATGGCCGAGCATGTGCCGCTGGCCGTCGAGCTGCTTGCCGACATGGTCCTGCGCCCGCATTTCGAGCCGGGCGATTTGGAACGCGAGAAGGACGTCGTCTTCCAGGAACTGGCCGAGGCACGCGACAGCCCGAGCGACATGGTCTTCGACGAGCTATGGTCCGCGGCCTTCGACGGCCAGGCGCTGGGCCGCTCGATCCTTGGCGAGGAAGCGACGATCGGCGCGGTGAGCGTCGCCGACCTCTTCCATTGGCGCGACATGCATTATCGCGGCGAAGACGTGGCCCTGGTCGCCGCCGGCCGAGTCGATCACGATCAACTGGTCGAACTGGCGAGGGTTCACTTGGCGGCGCTTCCGCCCGGGCCCAAGGCCGCGCACGAAACCGCCCGCTTCGTCGGCGGCAGCCGCATCGGCCGCCATCCGACCGAGCAGGCGCAGCTGACCCTCGGTTTCCCAGCGCCGAACGACACCGCCCCCGATTATTATGCCGCGCGCCTGTTCTGCGACATCCTTGGCGGCGGCGCTTCGTCACGGCTGTTCCAGCAGGTGCGGGAGGATCGCGGCCTGGCCTATACGGTCAGCGCGACGCTGCATCCCTATGCCGATACCGGCCTGTTCTACATCCATGCAGCCACCGCCCGCGCGCAAGCCGCGGCGGCACTCAAGCTGATCGAGGAAGTGGTCGCCGACTGCGTCGTCATGGCGACGCAGCGCGAGCTCGACCGGGTCCGCACCCAGGCGCGCGCCGGCCTGCTGATGTCGCTGGAGACGCCCTGGGGCCAGGCCCATTACGTTGCCCGCCAGCTTGCCGTCCACCGCCGCCTGGTCGACCCGGCGGAAGTCGTCGACGCGTTGCTTGCCGTCACCCTCGACCAGGTCCGCGAAGCCGGCGCGCGGATGCTTGCCGGCCCCTGCGCGCGGGCGACGATCGGCATGCCGGCGGCCCGCGCCGCATGAACGGCCTGCAGACCCTGGTCGCCGAACCCTGGGACGACTGGGGCCTGATCGACAGCGGCGACGGCCGGAAGCTGGAGCGCTATGGCCCGGTGCGCGTCATCCGTCCCGAGCCGCAGGCGATGTGGGCACCCGCCGCGGCGGAGTGGGACGCCGAGGCGACCTTCGTCCCCGGCTCCGACGAGGAAGGCGGCGGCCGCTGGGTCCAGCACCGGCCGGTGCCTGCAAGCTGGCCGCTGGGCCGTGACCCGGTGCGTTTCCATGCGTCGCTGACCCCCTTCCGCCACCTCGGCTTCTTCCCCGACATGGCGCCGCAATGGGACTGGATGCGGGAACGGGCGGCCGACGCCGAGATCCTCAACCTGTTCGGCTATACCGGCGTCGGCACACTGCTGCTGAGCGAAGCGGGCGGCCGCCTCGTCCATGTCGACGCGTCGAAAAAGTCGGTCGAGGGCGGCAAGGCCAATGCGACGCTCTCGGGCCTCGCCGGCCGGCCGATCCGCTGGCTGGTGGACGACGCCGGCAAGTTCACCGCCCGCGAGGTCCGGCGCGGGCGCCGCTACGACGGCATCCTGCTCGACCCGCCCAAGTTCGGGCGCGGGCCGGAGGGTGAGATCTGGCGGCTGGAGGAACATCTTGCGCCGCTGCTCGCCGATTGCCGCAAATTGCTCGACGCTGACAGCCGCTTCCTGGTGCTGACCGTCTATGCCGTGCGCATGTCGGCGCTCGCCATCGGCGAACTGCTGCGCCAGGTGACCGCCGGCCTCGGCGGCGCGGTCGATTGCGGCGAGATGAGCGTCCGCGAGGAAGCGCGCGGCCTGCTGTTGCCGACCGCCATTTTCGCCCGCTGGTCGCGCTAGGTCCGGGAAGCCCGGATTGCGGCGCCGGTGACGAACGGCGCGCCGGCGACGATGAGCAGGGCGATTGCCGCTTCGAGCTTGAGCGCACCTTCACCATCGCCGCTCGCCGCGGCCGCCCCGAAAATCAGCAAGGGCACGGCGAGCGGCATCAGCAAAAGGCCGCCGAGCGCCCCGGCGCGCGGCAGGCCGGCGGTCAGCGCCGCAACTGCGACCGCCAGCGCCGCCAGCGCCGGAGTGCCGATGGCCAGGGCGCCGAGCGGCGCCACCAGGTCCCGGCCTTCGAGGCCGAGCAGGAAGCTGCCGGGCACCGCCGCCAGCAGCAGCAGGGGGCCAAAGGTCAGCCAGTGGCCGAGGATCTTGGCCGCGCCGACCGCTTCCTCGCTGGCGCCGGCCAGCGCCAGCTGGTCGAACACGCCATCCGCCCGGTCCGGCTCGACCAGCCGCTCGATCGGCAGCAGCGCCGCGGTCAGGGCCGCGATCCACAGGATGCCGCCGCCAATGCGCGCCAGCAGCTGGGCATCCGGCCCAACCGCGAACGGCACCAGAGTCGCGATCAGCAGGAAGAAGATGGCCGGCAGCCAGGCCGCCCCGTGTAGGGCGCGACGGACTTCCCGGCGGACCAGTGCGCCGGTCACTGGCCAAGCTCCAGGCTGCGCCAGTCCTGCCCGAGCCGGTGGTGGCTGGCGACCAGCACCGCGCCGCCAGCGGCGCGGTGGCCGGCGATCGCCTGCCCCAGCCGGCCCGCCCCATCGGCATCGAGGCCGTTCAGCGGTTCGTCGAGCAGCCACAGGCGCGCGCCGCTGGCGATGACCCGCGCCAGCCGCGCCCGCCGCGCCTGGCCGGTGGAGAGCAGGCGGACGGGCAGTTCGTCGAGGTGAGCGATGCCCATGGCGTCCATCGCCGCAACCGGCCTTGCGCCCCGGTTCCAGAAGGCCAGCGCCGCGCCGAGCGGCAGCTCGCGGTCGAGGGCCAGATGGTCGTCGGCGAGCGCCGCCGGGCCGGCAAGGAAGATGCGGCCGGCGGCCGGGCGCAAGAGGCCGGCGGCCAGGCGGATCAGGCTCGACTTGCCGCTGCCGTTGGGGCCGGTGAGCAGCAAGGCCTCGCCGCGATCGAGATGAAGGTCGAGGCCCTCGAACAGCAGCCGGCCGCCGCGAACGAGGGCCGCGCCTTCGATTTCCAGCAATCTCACCCCTGGTCCTCGAGCGCGTGCATGTCCTCGTCGCTCAGGCCGAAATGATGGCCGACCTCGTGAACGAGGATATGGTGGACGAGATGCTCGAGCGTCTCGCCCTCCGCGGCCCATTCGTCGAGGATGGCGCGGCGGTACAGCGTGATGCGGTCGGGCAAGGTGCCGGAATGCTCGACGCTTTTTTCGGCCAGCGGCAGGCCGTGATAGAGGCCGGTGAGCTCGAACGGGTCGTCGATGCCCATGGAGTCGAGCGTCGCGTCGTCGGCGAATTCCTCGACAGTGAGGACAACGGCGCGCAGGTGGGCGGCGAAGGGCTCGGGCAGGCGTTCGAGCGAGGCGCGGGCGATGGCCTCGATGTCCGCCGCGCCGGGCGCCGTTCCGAACCTTCGCTCCATTACAAGCGGCATAGACGAGCCGCGCCGCCATGCAACTTGCCCGCGCGCGGTTGAGACCCTAAATGGCCCGCTCTTCCAGAGCATGCGGAGCGGTGGCCGAGTGGTCGAAGGCGCTCGCCTGGAAAGTGAGTATACGGCAAAACCGTATCGAGGGTTCGAATCCCTCCCGCTCCGCCACTTCTGCTTCTATCATCGCTGCATGGACCTGCGCGCGACGCCTGGCGGGCCGCTACGCGGCGTGGCCGCTATTCCCGGCGACAAGAGCTGTTCGCACAGGGCGCTGATCCTCGGCGCCCTGGCGCAGGGCGAGACGCGCATCTCCGGCCTGCTCCAATCCGACGACATCGCGGCGACCAGGTTCGCGCTCGAGGCCTTCGGCGCCAGGATCGAACGCGATGGCGAGGATTGGGTGGTCCATGGCGCCGAATGGCGGAGTCCCGGCGCCCCGATCGACTGCGGCAACAGCGGCACGGCGGCGCGGCTGTTGATGGGGGCGGCCTCGGGATTCGAGCTCGAGGCGACATTCGCCGGCGACGCGTCCTTGTCTCAGCGGCCGATGGCGCGGATGACCGCGCCGCTGGCCCGCATGGGGGCGCGGTTCGAGGGAACGGACCGCCTGCCGCTGACGCTTCGCGGCGGGGCGCTGGGCGGCATCGACTGGCTCAACGAGCCGGCCTCGGCGCAGGTCAAGTCGGCGATCCTGCTCGCCGGGCTGCGCGCCCGGGGGACCGTCGTCGTCCGCGAACCGGTGCCGAGCCGCGACCATACGGAAATCATGCTGCGCGAATTCGGCTGCAATGTTGAAGTCGCTGCGGACGGGTCGGTGGCGCTCGGTGCCAGGCGGCAGCTGAGAGGCCGCGATATCGCCATCGCCGCCGACCCCTCGTCGGCCGCTTTCGCCTTGACGGCGGCGGCGCTCATCCCGGGCTCGTCGGTCGAAGTGAGCGACCTGCTGGTCAACCCGCTGCGTACCGGCCTGTTCGCGGCGCTGGAGGAGATGGGCGCCGAGGTGGCGTTGTCCGATGAGCGGCTTCAATCGGGTGAGATGATCGCGACCCTGCGTGTCGGCCATGCCCCGCTGCAGCCGGTCGAGGTCGCCGCCGAACGGATCCCGGCGATGATCGACGAGATCCCGCTGCTGGCCGTCGCCGCCGCCTTCGCCGACGGCGAAAGCGTCATCCACGGCCTCGCCGAGCTGCGCCACAAGGAAAGCGACCGGCTGGGCGCACTGGTCGCCGGCCTCATCGCCTGCGGCATCACCGCCACCGTGCACGGCGACGCGCTGCACATCTTCGGGCGCGGCATGGTGCGCGGCGGGACGCGGGTCGCGGCGCACGGCGACCATCGCATCGCCATGGCCTTCCTGATCCTCGGCCTCGCGGCGCAACAGCCGGTCGCGGTTGACAGCGCCGAGATGATCGCCACCAGCTTCCCCGGCTTCGCCGACACCATGCGGGCGCTGGGGGCCGACATCCAATGAGCATCAACCGCTTCGGCCATCTGCTGACGATGACCACCTGGGGCGAGAGCCACGGGCCGGCGATCGGCGCGGTGATCGACGGCTGCCCGCCGGGCCTCGAGTTGACAGAGCAGTGGATTCAAAAATGGCTCGACCTGAGGCGGCCGGGTGCTTCGGCCCAGGTGTCGGCAAGGCAGGAGCCGGACCATGTGAGGATCCTGTCGGGGACCTATGAGGGGAAGACCACCGGCACGCCGATCAGCCTGATGATCGACAATGTCGATGCCCGGCCGGGCGATTATGCCGATCTGCCGCCACGCCCCGGCCATGCCGACCAAGCCTATGAAAGCAAATACGGAATCCGCGATCCGCGCGGCGGCGGCCGCGCCTCGGCGCGGGAGACGGCGGCGCGGGTGGCGGCGGGGGCAATTGCCCGGCTCGTCATCCCCGAAGTGACGATCGAGGCGCGGCTCAGGGAGATGGGCGGCGAGGGCGATCCCGGCCGCTGGGACACATTGATCGACGAGGCGAAGGCCGCCGGCGATTCGCTCGGCGGCATCGTCGAATGCACGGCGGCCGGCGTGCCCGCCGGCTGGGGAGCTCCGGTCTATGCCAAGCTCGATGCCGAGCTGGCCGCGGCGTGCATGGGCATCAATGCGGTCAAGGGCGTCGAGATCGGCGAGGGATTCGCGGCGGGGCGCATGAAAGGCAGCGAAAATGCCGAAGGCATGCGCGCCAGCGGCATCGACGGCGGCATTTCGACGGGCAAGCCGATCGTTCTGCGGGTCGCCTTCAAGCCGACGTCGAGCATCGGCATCAAGGGCCGCCACGACCCCTGCGTCGCCATCCGCGGGGCGCCGGTGGTCGAGGCGATGATGGCGCTAGTGCTGGCCGACCACAAATTGCTGCACCGGGGGCAGTGCGGCGGTCAGTGACATTTGAAGCGATCGAAGGGCTCGAGGCAGGCCTTGCAGCGCCACTGCGCCTTGCACGGGGTCGAGCCGGAGCGGCTGACCTCCTCGGTATCGGTCGAGCCGCATTGCGGGCAGGTGGCGGCCTTGGCGAGCTCCGGCGGGGCGATGCCATATTTGCGCAGCGCCTCGCGGCCGTTCTCGCTGATCCAGTCGGTGGTCCAGGGCGGCGACAGCACGGTTTCGATGGTGACGTCGCGGTAGCCGGCGGCGTCGAGGGCGTCGCGGATCGAGCGCTCGATGATGCTGGAGGCCGGGCAGCCGGAATAAGTGGTGGTGATCCGCACCTTGTCGGGCAGCACCTCGCGGACGATGCCGAGGTCGACCACCGAGACCACCGGGATCTCCGGGTCGGGGACCGCCTTCAAGAGCGCCCAGATGGCTTCTTCGTCCATCACACCCGCTCAAGGGCCAAGGCGATGCCCTGGCCGACGCCGATGCACATGGTGGCGAGCGCGTAGCGGCCGCCGCCGCGCTGCAATTCTTCCGTGGCGGTCAGGGCGAGGCGGGCGCCCGACATGCCGAGCGGGTGGCCAAGCGCGATGGCGCCGCCATTCGGGTTCACATGGGCCGAGTCCTCGGGCAGCCCGAGCATGCGCAGGACCTGGATCCCCTGTGCCGCGAACGCCTCGTTCAGCTCGATGACGTCGATGTCGCCGATCGCCAGGCCAAGCCGCTTCAGCAATTTCTCGCTCGCGGGAGCCGGGCCAATGCCCATGATCCTGGGCTCGACCCCGGCGACCGCGCAGCCGAGCACTTTGGCGCGCGGCGTCAGCCCGTATTTCTTCGCCGCCGCGGCCGAGGCGACAATCAGCGCCGCGGCACCGTCGTTGACGCCGCTGGCGTTGCCGGCGGTCACCGTCCCGCCGGGCTTCACGATCGGCTTCAGCAGGGCCAGCTTCTCGACGCTGGTTTCCCGCGGATGCTCGTCCTTGTCGACGACGATCGGATCGCCCTTGCGCTGGGGGATGGTGACCGGGACGATTTCGGCGGCGAGCCGGCCATTGGCCTGCGCCGCCGCCGCGCGACTCTGGCTTGCCGCGGCGAACCGGTCCTGGTCCTCGCGGCTGACATGGAACTGCTCGGCGACGTTCTCGGCGGTCTCCGGCATCGAATCGATCCCGAACTCGGCCTTGAGCCGGGCATTGACGAAGCGCCAGCCGATGGTCGTGTCATGGATCGCCGGCGCCCGCGCAAAGGCGCTGTCCGCCTTGGGCATGACGAACGGCGCGCGGCTCATGCTCTCGACCCCGCCGGCGATCATCAGTTCGGCCTCGCCCGCCCGAATGGCGCGCGCGGCCATCGCCACCGCATCCATCCCCGACCCGCACAAGCGGTTGACGGTCGTCCCCGGGACGGCCTCGCCGAGCCCGGCGAGCAAGGCCGCCATCCGCGCGACGTTGCGATTGTCCTCGCCCGCCTGGTTGGCGCAACCGAGGATCACATCGTCGACATGGGCCCAATGAACGCCCGGGTTGCGCTCCTTGAGCGCAGCGAGCGGGATCGCCGCAAGGTCGTCGGCGCGGACCGAGCTCAGCGCGCCGCCGTAACGGCCGATGGGTGTGCGAACGGCATCGCAGATGAAGGCATCGGTCACTTCACTTTCCCGTCATTGCGAGCGCAGCGAAGCAATCCAGCGTTGCCCTGGATTGCCGCGTCGCCTTCGGCTCCTCGCAATAACGACCCATCAGATCACGCCCCTGCGCATTTGATCCAATTCAATCGACTCAAAAAGCGCCTTGAAATTGCCCTCGCCAAAGCCCTCGTTGCCCTTGCGCTGGATGATCTCGAAGAAGATCGGGCCGATGACGTTCTGGGTGAAGATCTGCAGCAGCAGGCCCTGCCCTTCGGTCGGGGCGCCGTCCATCAGGATGCGGCGCTTCTCGAGCTCGGCGATGTCCTCGTCATGCCCTTTGATGCGTGTCGGGAGCATCTCGTAATAGGTGTCGGGCGTATCCTGGAAGGGGATGCCACGGCCGCGCAATATGTCGACCGCCTCGTAGATATCGGAGGTGCCGAGCGCGATGTGCTGGATGCCCTCGCCCTTGTACTCGCGCAGGAACTCCTCGATCTGGCTCTTGTCGTCCTGGCTTTCATTGAGGGGGATGCGAATCTTGCCGCAGGGGGACGTCATCGCCTTGGAGAACAGGCCGGTGACCTTTCCTTCAATGTCGAAATAGCGGATCTCACGGAAGTTGAAGAGCTTCTCGTAGAAGTCCGCCCAGACCGCCATGCGGCCGCGGTTCACGTTGTGGGTGAGGTGGTCGATGTAGGTGAGCTTCGAATCCGCTTTCTCCATCCGCTCCTGCCAGTCGGGATGGAAGTCGAAGTCGATCTCGTAGATCGAGCCGGTGATGCCTTTGCCCTCGCCATAACGGTCGACGAAGAACAGGCGCGAGCCGCCGATGCCCTCGATCGCCGGAATGTCGAGCTCGCCGTCGCCGTGCTTGACCTCGACCGGGGTGGCGCCGAGCCTGACCGCGCGGTCGAAGGCGGCCTTGGCGTCCTTGACCCGGAAGGCCATGGCGCAGGCGCTGGGGCCGTGCGCCTTGGCATAGTCCTCGGCGTAGCTGCCCGGTTCGGCATTGATGATGAAGTTGCAGTCGCCCTGCTTGTGCAGCGTGACGTTCTTGCTCTTGTGGCGGGCGACTTCCGGGAAGCCCATCCTGGTGAACAAAGAGCGCAAAAGCTCGATGTCGGGGGCGGTATATTCGACGAACTCGAAGCCGTCGGTGCCCATCGGGTTCTCGAGGCCCAGCGGGCCGAGCTCGACGGAGGGGGCGGCGGTAGATGCCATGGTCTCAACTCCTTGTCGGCGCCCATCTGCGCCCCGAGGGGCGGGTTTGCAAGATTCTCGCCTGCGGTCGTCACCCTGAACTTGATTCAGGGTCCATTACTCCGCCCGCACAGGTCTTCACTACGATGGATGCTGAAACAAGTTCAGCATGACGGAGGAACGAAAGCGAGGCATACCGACTTGCATGACCATTCCCGACGGCTGGAGCCTGGACGAAAGCGGCAAGGCGCTCACCCGCCGCTTCACCTTCAAGGATTTCAGCGAGGCGTTCGCCTTCCTGACGCGGGTGGCGATGCATGCCGAGAAGGTCGACCACCACCCCGATTTCTGCGTCAGCTGGAACAAGGTCGACTTCCGCCTGACCAGCCATGACGCGGGCGGGGTAACCGAACGCGACGTCAAGCTGGCCGAAGCGATCGGAAGGTTGGCGGGCTAGAGTCAGCTTTGGGTCGAAAGCGGACTCTGGGTCAGTGAGTTAAGTAGGACCAGATGGCAGCCGCGGCCGCCAAGAATCCCGCCGTTGTCAGAAGGACAAACGCGATCGCCCGCTCCTTCAACGTCTTGAAGAAAACCAAAGCAGCCGCTGCCGGTATGGCGAAATATCCGACCTCCAACACCAACGATGTGCCGCGCGAAAAATGGGCGACTTCGAGCGCTACCACGGCAAGCATGGTCAATAGCGTAGCCAGTGCGACTCGCTGCTGGTGACTTAGGCTCTGTTCCACACCCATCAGTTCCAGCATCTCATCGAAGCCTAGAGTCCGCAACGGGTCGAAAGCAGATATTGGCATGATCCGTCTAGAGCGCCTGTGCGGCCGCAACGGCGCTGGCCCAGGCCCATTGGAAATTGTAGCCGCCGAGCCAGCCGGTGACGTCGACCGCCTCGCCGATCGCATAGAGGCCGGGCACGCGCCGCGCCTCCATGGTCTGCGACGACAGGCCGGCGGTGCTGATGCCGCCGATGGTGACCTCCGCCTTGGCGAAGCCCTCGCTGCCGTTGGGCAGGAAAGTCCAGTTGGCGAGGCGGCCTTCGGCGTCGCCCAAGGCGCGGTCGGGCAGGTTGGCGAGTTCGCCGGGCAAGGCGAGTTGCGCGGCCAGCGTCTCGGCCAGCCGGTCGGGCAGGTGGCGGGCGAGGGCGCGGCGCAGGGTCGTGCGCGGCTCGGCGCGCTTGGCCGCGCGCAGCCAGCCGGGCGGCAGGTCGGGGAGGAAATCCACCGCCACCGGATCGCCGTGGCGCCAGTAGGACGAGATTTGCAGGATGGCTGGGCCGGACAGGCCGCGATGGGTGAACAGGGCCGCTTCGCGGAAGCTGCCCTTGCCGGCACGGGCGACGACGTCGGCCGCAACGCCGGACAAGGTGCTGAACAAAGCCTCCTCGCCCGACAGGGTCAGCGGCACCAGCGCCGGGCGCGGCTCGACCACCTTGAGGCCGAAGCGGCGGGCGAGGTCATAGGCGAAACCGGTGGCGCCCAGCTTGGGGATCGACAGGCCGCCGGTGGCGAGGACCAGGGCCGGCGCGCTGGCCTCGGCGCCGCCAACCGTCACCCGGAAGCGGCCGTCGGCGTGGCCGACATCGGTGACGGGCTGGCCGAAGGCGAGCTCGACCCCGCCGCCTTCGCATTCGTCGAGCAGCAGGCGGACGATCTGCCGCGCCGAGCCGTCGCAGAACAATTGTCCAAGGGTCTTTTCGTGCCAGGCGATGCGGTGGCGCTCGACCAGGGCCAGGAAATCCTGCGGGCCGAAGCGGCTGAGCGCCGACTTGGCGAAATGCGGGTTGGCCGACAGGAAGCGGTCGGGGGCGGTGTAAAGGTTGGTGAAGTTGCAGCGCCCGCCGCCGGAGATGAGGATCTTGCGGCCCGGCTCAGGATTATGGTCGACGAGCAGCACCCGGCGGCCGCGCTGGCCGGCGAGCGCGGCGCAGAAAAGGCCAGCGGCGCCGGCGCCGAGAACGATGGCGTCGAAATTGCGGGTCATCGGCCGATGCCTAGGGCCAATGGCGCGGCGCGAACAGCGGGGCGGCGGACCTCCAAGGCCAGATCGACCCCGCGAGCAGCTAGGGATTAGTGCGTATCACCGGCGACCGGACCTCGCTGTAGGTGTGTGGGCGACCATCACACATGAAGGAACGGTCATGCGTCACAGTCCTTCCCTTTCCGCCTTTTTGGCGCTTGCGGCCTTGGGCCTGCTTGCCGGCTGCGCGACGCCAACCCCTTACCAGCCCTACCAGCCGGAAATGTCCGCGGGCGTCCATGGCGGCTATTCCGACCAGCAGGTCGGCGCGGACCGGTTCCGCGTGCGTTTCCACGGCAACGAGCTGACATCGCGGGACCGTGTCGAAGGCTATCTGCTGTATCGCGCGGCCGAGCTTACGCTGCAGAAGGGTTACGACTGGTTCGAGATCGTCGACCGGCACACGGAGCATGATGTCCAGACCTATGTGCGCCCCGATCCCTTCTACCGGCCTTGGTACGGCCAGGCCTATGGCTATTGGCGTCCGCACTGGCGCTATTACCGGCCCGGTGCCGGATGGGGCTATTGGCATCCCGAATTCGGCGACCCGTTCTGGTCACACAGCGTCGACGTGCAGCGGGTTGAATCCTTCGAAGCGGAGGCCGAGATCATTGTCCGCAAGGGCCCGAAACCGGCCGCCGAAGCGCGCGGCTTCGATGCAAGGACGGTGATGACCGATCTCGGTCCTTCGATCGAGCTGCCCAAGGCGCGGTAAGCCCCACCGGGCCCGGAGTCGATCTGGCGCTTTCGGCCGGTCGCGCTATAGCCCGGCCATGGCCGCCGACGCCCCGTCCGAATATCGCACCGGCTGCGACCCTCGCACCCTGCGCGATGCCTTGGGCTGCTTCGCCACCGGCGTGACGGTGGTCACCTGCCTCGACGGGGAGTCCAAGCCGGTGGGCCTGACCGTCAACAGCTTCACCTCGGTCAGCCTCGACCCACCTCTGCTGCTGGTGTGCATCGCCCAGGCGGCGGCGAGCGCGCCGGCCTTCCTCGCCACCAGGAATTTCGCGGTCAACGTCCTGCAGACCGGCCAGCAGCCGGCCTCGATCCGCTTTTCCACCCGCCACGAGGACCGCTTCGGGCCCAACGACTGGTCGCCGGGCGAGCTCGGCGCACCGGTGCTCAAGCAATCGCTGGGGGTGTTCGAATGCGAAGCCCACGCCGTGCATGAGGCGGGCGACCATCACATATTGCTGGGCAGGGTGATCAAGGCGACGTTCGACGCCGGGCTCGACCCGTTGCTCTATTTCCGTGGGCGGTACCGGCGGCTGCACTTCGACTAGCCGAGGCTATTCGACCACCAGCGACTCGGGGTGCTTGACCAGCTGGCGGACGATGGCGGCGATGATCGTGCCGACGACCATGCCGACGACGGCGCCGCCGAGCGCGTTGACCGTCCATTCGACGGCGCCGCCCATCGCGCCGCTGGCCTCGGCGGCGGCGTGGGCGAGGGCATGGATGCCTTCCGGGATGAAGGTCAGGATGTGCAGCTCCTCGAAGCCGTGGACGAGAATGCCGCCGCCGACCCACAGCATCGCCGCCGTGCCGAGGCCGGAAATGGCGCTGAGCAGGTGCGGCACGACATGGACGAGCGCATTGCCGAGGTGGCGCGTGCGCTTCCTCTCGGCCAGATGCAGGCCGATGTCGTCGAGCTTCACGATCAGCCCAACCGCGCCATAGACCCCCAAAGTGATCGCGAGGGCGACCGCCGCCAGCGCCGCCGCGGTCATCTTCAGGCTGAGGTCGTCGAGACTGGCCAAGGCGATCGCCATGATTTCCGCCGACAATATGAAGTCGGTGCGGATGGCGCCCTTCACCTGCAGCGCCTCAAGCTCCTTGGGGTCGTCGATTGAATCGAGCAATTTGGCGGTGTGATGGTGGTCGTGGAGGATCTTCTCGGCGATCTTCTCGGCCGCCTCGAAGGCGAGATAGGAGCCGCCGAGCATCAGGATCGGCACGATCGCCCAGGGCGCGAAAGCGGTCAGCGCCAGGGCGCCTGGCAGCAGGAACAGCAGCTTGTTCTTGAGTGAGCCGAGCGCGATCTTGCCGATGATCGGCAGCTCGCGTTCCGGGGCGAGGCCGATGACGTAGCGCGGCGTCACCGCCGTATCGTCGATGACGACGCCTGCCGCCTTGGTCCCGGCCTTGCCGGCGGCGACGCCGACGTCGTCGATCGAGGCCGCGGCGAGCTTGGCGATGGTGGCGACGTCGTCGAGCAGCGCGATGAGACCGGAGGGCATGGCGGGCGCTTAGGCAACTTGCTTCGACGGCGCAATTCGCGCATCGACCCGGCCCATGCTGGCAATGGATTTCATCAAGGCCAACCGCGAGACGGTCGAGAAGGCGATCCGCGACAAGGGCGTCGAGCTCGACCTCGGCGCGCTGCTGGGACTGGAGGCCGAGGTCCGCGCACTGAAGACCGAGATCGAGGGGCTGCGTGCGGAGCGCAACGCGATCAGCGACCAATTCCCCAAGGCGGCGCCGGAGGAGAAGGCGGAGCTCGGCCGCAAGGCCAAGGAGGCGGGCGCCAAGGCCGCCGAGCTGGAAAGCCGGCTGGGCGACAAGGACGGGGAATTGAAGGCGCTGCTGCTGCTGTTGCCGAACATCCCCTGGGAGGGGGCGCCGATCGGGCCCGACGACAGCTTCAACGCCGTCATCCGCACGCATGGCGAGCCGCCGAGGTTCGATTTCGAACCACTCGACCATGTCGCCTTGCTGGAGAAGAACGACTGGGCGGACCTCTCCCGCATCGTCCAGGTGTCGGGCAGCCGCACCTATTGCCTCAAGGGCCGGCTGGCGCTGCTCGAAGGCGTGCTGATGAACTGGGCGCTGCAGAAGATTGCCGCCGCCGGCTTCACGCCGATCACGGTGCCGGCCATCGCCCGCGAACAGGCCTTCCTCAACCAGGGCCAGTTCCCGGGGCATCGCGAAGAGACCTACGAGATCGAGAAGGACGATGTCTGGCTGGCGGGGACGGCGGAGGTGGCGCTGACCTCCCTGCATTCGGGCGAGATCATCGACCATGACAAATTGCCGGTGCTCTATGCCGGCTACTCGCCCTGCTTCCGGCGCGAGGCGGGCAAGGCCGGCAAGGACGTGCGCGGCCTGTTGCGCGTCCACCAGTTCGTCAAGGTCGAGCAATATGTCATCTGCAAGGCGGACGAGGCGCAGTCGGCAAGCTGGCACACGCGGCTGATGGAACTGGCCGAGGAGCTGCTGCAGGGGCTGGAAATCCCCTACCAGGTGATCGAGACCTCGACCGGCGACATGGGGCTGGGCAAGTACCGCATGAACGACATCGAGAGCTGGGTGCCGAGCCTGAACAAGTATCGCGAGACCCACAGCTGCTCGACCCTGCACGACTGGCAGGCGCGGCGGGCGAACATCCGCTACCGCGGCAGCGACGGCAAGGTGCGCTTCGCCCACACGCTCAACAACACGGCGCTGGCGTCCCCGAGGATCCTGGTGCCGCTGCTCGAGAACCACCAGACCGCCGACGGCCGCGTGCGGCTGCCCGCGGCGCTGCAGCCGCTGCTCGGCGGCGGAGAATTCCTCTGACCGCCCGCCGGCCGCGCTGGACCGGCGACGACCGGCCGCCGCCCGGCCGGATGCGCCTGAAGGAGGCCGGCTACCTGCTCGCCCGCCTGGCCCGCGGCTTCGGACATCTCGACCCGCGGGGACCGGAAGACGGGCCGCCGGCGCTGGTCATTCCCGGCTTCCTCGCCAATGACCGGACGACGATGGAGCTTCGCCGGGCAATGGCCGAAGCCGGCTGGCGGGTGCACGGCTGGGGCTTCGGCTGGAACCTCGGCGCCAGGGCCGACACCCTCCACCGGCTCGAAGCCTGCGTCGACCGGATGGGCGCGAAGCAGCCGATCCTTCTCGTCGGCTGGAGCCTGGGCGGCCTCTATGCCCGCGAGCTTGCCCGCCACTGCCCGGCGAAGGTCCGCGCCGTGGTGACGCTGGGCTCGCCCTTTTCCGGGGACCTGCACCAGAACAATGTCTGGCGGCTCTACGAGCTGGTGGCCGGCCACCGGGTGGAAGAGACGCCGATCCCGCGCATCACCGCCAAGCCGCCGGTGCCGACCCTGGCCCTGTGGTCGCGCCAGGACGGCATCGTCGCCGTCCGCGCCGCCAAGGGACTGGCCGGCGAGAGGGACAAGGCGGTCGAGCTGAAATGCGGGCACATGGCCTTCGCCGTCTCCCGCCAGGCCACGCGGCAGGTGGTGCGGGAAATCGACAGGTTCGTGAAAAAACACGGCTAATTCGCGCCGATCATTGTTCCGCCGCCGGAAAGACCCCATTTTAGCAGGATGAAGTGGGAACCGTCTCCCGCACCGCCCGGCCCCGGGCCGGAAGGCGAAACCGCCCCCGACGACCTGGCGCCGTCGGCCTGGCGCCGTTTCCGCGAGGTCGCCTGGCACCTGCCGCGCATGCTTTCGGGCCTCGGCCCACTCGGGCCGCGCGGGCCCGAAAACGGCCCGCCCGTCCTCGTCATCCCCGGCCTGTTCGGCACCGACCGGACGACCATGGACCTGCGTCGGGCGCTGGCGCGGGCCGGCTGGCGCGCCCATCCCTGGCTGCTCGGCATCAACCTGGGCGCCAAGAAGGACACGCTGACGCTGCTCTGCAAGCGGCTCAAGGACCTCGAGGACCCGCGCAAGGTGCTGGTCGTCGGCTGGAGCCTGGGCGGCATGTTCGCCCGCCAGCTGGCGCATCGCTGCCCGGACAAGGTGCGCGCGGTGGTCACCCTGGCCTCGCCTTTTTCCGGCGACCTCAAGACCAACACCAATGTCCGCGAAATCTACGAGCGCGTCGCCGGCCACGACGTCAACCAGCCGCCCTTCCCGATGAAGCCCGGCAAGCCGCCAGTGCCGACCCTGGCCTTGTGGGGCCGGCGCGACGGCATCGTCGCGCCGAGCGCAGCGCGCGGCCTTGCCCATGAAGTCGACAAGGCGGTCGAGATCGACACCCACCATATGGGCTTTGCAGTCTACCGGCCGGCGTTGAGCCGCGTCGTCGCCGAGATCCGCACCTTCCTCACCGAGGTCGAAGGCAAGCCGCCCGAGCTCGACCCGATGGCGGCCGCGACCCCGGCCTCGGCCTCGCGCGTGGTGGGTTCGACCATCTAGGCGAGTCGCCGGCTTGACTCCTGCTCCGGGACTCGGAGTAAAAGAACAAAAGTAGAACAAAAACGTTGCGAGTCGTGTGGCAAGAGGCTTGTCCCTGGTCGCCGGCGACGGCAGTCGCGCGGCTGAAAAACGTGCCAAGCCCGCAGCTTTGGCCGAACCTTCCCGTTTGCCCCAGCCGTCCGGGCCGACGCTTAGCGAGGTTTTTGCCAGTCACGCTCGCGATGGCGGCTGGGCCGGCTTCCTGCTGCCGCAGCTGGCGGCGGGCAGGCCCCTGCTCTGGGTCCAGGACCGGATGGCGATCCGCGAGGCCGGGCGGGTGCACCCGGCGGGCCTGCCGGACCGCCGCCTCATCCATGTCGAGGCGCGCCATGCCCGCGACGCTTTGTGGGCAATGGAGGAGGGCTTAAGATGCGCCGGCATCGGCGCCGTCATCGGCGAGCTGTGGGGCGACCCGGCCGCGCTCGACTTCACCGCGACACGGCGCCTGGCGGTGGCGGCGGAACGCAGCGGCGTGCCCTGCTGGCTGGTGCGGCAAGGCGGGACGGCCAACCTGAGCGGGGCGCGGATGCGCTGGCGGGTGGCAAGCGGCCCGTCGCTGCCGCATCCCTTCGACCCCAAAGCGCCGGGCGCGCCGGCCTGGGAGGCCGAGCTGTTCCGCGTCCGCGGTTGTGCGCCGGGGCGGTGGGCCCTGGCCTATGAAAAGGGTGGCTTCCATCTGCTTGCCGAGCCTGGCGGTCGAGCGCTGGCGCAGAACGGTCAGCGCGCAGCATCGCTCGGCGAACCATCCCCCGGATGGTCCGTTCGCGCCGCTTGACGCGCCGGCCGTCCTCGTCGTCGAGGCGGCGCACGGCCAGATGATCCACGCCGTCACCGAAGCCGCGGCGCGGCGCGGGGCACGGCCGGGCATGCGGCTGACCGACGCCCGCGCGCTCGACCCCAATCTGCTGGCCGAGCCGGCCGAGCCGGCCGGCGACGCGGCGCTGCTCGCCCGGCTGGCGCGCTGGGCGGGGCGCTGGTCGCCTTTGGTCGAGGTCGACGGCGAGGACGGGCTTCGGCTCGACGTCGGCGGTGTCGCCCATTTGTTCGGCGGCGAGGAAGCGCTGGCGGCTGACATGGTAGCTCGGTTCGCCGCTCTGGGCCTGACCGCGCGCGTGGCAATCGCTCCGACCGCCGCGGCGGCCTGGGCCCTGGCGCGCTTTCCCTCTCCCCGGCGGGGAGAGGGCAGGGTGAGGGGGCTCGCCCTCAACGAGCAGGCTGGAACCCCCTCACCCCGCTCAGCCTTGCTGAGTCGCCCTCTCCCCGCCGGGGAGAGGGATTTGCTGGGCCTTCTCTCTCCCCTCCCCGTCGCCGCCCTGCGGCTGGAAGCGCGGGCGGCGCAGATCCTCGAACGGCTTGGCCTGAAGACCATCGGCCAGTTGGCGCAAGTGCCGCGCAAGAGCCTGCAGCGGCGGTTCCGCGAGGCGGACAATCCGCTTGAGGCGCTGGATCGCGCCCTGGGGTTGAAGCCCGAGCCGCTGACCGCCGCGCCGGCCGAGGCGCCGCCGCGTGCCTTGGCACGGCTGGCAGAACCGGCAACCCATGCCGAGGCGGCGGCGCAGGCGCTGGAGCGGCTGGTGCCCGAGCTGGCGCGGCAGCTGGAGGCGCGCAAGCTCGGCGCCCGCCGGCTGCATTTGGCCGGCTACCGGGTCGACGGCAGCATTGCCGGCACCGGCGTCGCCACCGCCATCCCCACCCGCGAGCCAAAGCATCTGGCTCGCCTGCTGGCCGACAAGGCGGCGGCGCTCGACCCAGGCTTCGGCTTCGACGCCTTCGCACTGACCGCCAGCTGGTGCGAACCTTTGGGCGCCGCGCAGGAGAGCCTGGTCGAGCAGCCGGACGGCGACATGGAAGTGGCGAAGCTGGTCGACCGGCTGAGCGTCAGGCTGGGCCCGGAACGGGTGCGGCGGCCGGCGCCAGTGGCAAGCCATGTGCCCGAACGGGCGAGCGGGTGGCGGCCTGCCGTTGCGTCATTGCGAGGCGCCGAAGGCGACGCGGCAGTCCAGAATGGACTGGATTGCTTCGCTTCGCTCGCAATGACGGGAAGACCCCACCACCTCCTCGACCGGCCCGAGGCGATCGCCGTCGTCTATGCGACCCCCGAAGGCGTGCCACGGCGCTTCGTCTGGCGGCGGCTGACCCATGACATCGCCAAGGTCGAAGGGCCCGAGCGGATCGCACCGGAATGGTGGCGCGAGCGATCAAGCGCGCGGCTGCGGGATTATTACCGGGTCGAGGACGAGGACGGCCGCCGCTACTGGATTTTCCGCGAGGGCGTGATCGGCGATGGGCGTGGCGGCGCGCCCAACTGGTTCATGCACGGGCTATTCGGCTGATGCCCGAATATAGCGGCTTTTCACGCAAGAAGCTGGTGCTGGAGGGCGCAAGGCCCTTGCCGCCGGCCAGGTTCGTCGAGCTGGGCGTGACGACCTGCTTTTCCTTCCTGCGCGGCGCTTCGGACGCGATCGAGCTGGTGATGCGCGCGCATGCGCTCGGCATGGACGCGATCGGCGTCGCCGACCGGAATACATTGGCGGGCGTCGTACGCCTGCACAGCGCCGCCAAGGGCGCGGGAATCCGGCCGCTGATCGGCTGCCGGCTGGACCTGGCCGACGCGCCCTCGCTGCTGGCTTATCCCATCGACCGCGAGGGCTATGGCCGGCTGTCGTGCCTGCTCAGCCTCGGCAAGATGCGCTCCGACAAGGGCGTGTGCGACCTCACTTTGGCCGAGGTCGCGGACCATGCGGCGGGCATCGCCTTCATCGCCATGCCGGGCGAGGATTTGGACGCCTTTGCCAGAGAATTGCCGCGGCTGGTCGAGGCACTGCCCTCGCTCCGGCACATCGCGGCGAGCCATGCATATCGCGGCGGCGACCTCGCCCGGATCGAGCGGCTCGACCGGCTGGCACGTGGCATCGGCGGCACCATCCTTGCCACCAACGACGTCCATTACCACGCGCCCGACAAGCGGCCCTTGCAGGATGTGATGACCTGCATCCGCGAGAAGACCACCATCAATGAAGCCGGGTTCCTGCTGCACGCCAATGCCGAGCGGCATTTGAAGGGGCCGGAGGAGATGGCGCGGCTGTTCGCCCGCTGGCCGCAGGCGATCGACGCGACGCGCGCCTTCGCCGACGCCATTCATTTCAGCCTCGACGAGCTGCGGTACGAATATCCGCGCGAAAGCGTGCCGGACGGGCGCACGCCGCAGCAGCAACTCGATCATCTGACCTGGGAGGGCGCGCACGCCCGCTGGGGCAAGCGCATCCCCTACAAGGTGCTGACGCAGCTCAATCATGAGCTCAAGCTGATCGAGAAGCTCGACTTCGCGCGCTATTTCCTGACCGTCCACGACATCGTCGCCTTCGCCCGCTCGCTCGATCCGCCGATCCTCTGCCAGGGCCGTGGGAGCGCGGCGAACAGCGCCGTCTGCTTCGCGCTCGGCATCACCGCCGTCGACCCGGCGACCAGCGACCTGCTGTTCGAGCGCTTCATTTCCGAGGAGCGCAAGGAACCGCCCGACATCGACGTCGACTTCGAGCATGAGCGGCGCGAGGAGGTGATCCAGCACATCTACGCCAAATACGGCCGCGAGCGCGCCGGCATCGCCGCCACCGTCATCCATTACCGGCCGCGCTCGGCGATCCGCGAGGTCGGCAAGGCGATGGGCCTATCCGAAGACGTCACCTCGGCCATCGCCTCGACCCACTGGGGCAGCATGGAGGCCGAGATCGCCGAGAAACGGGTCCAGGAGGCCGGGCTCGATTTCACCGACCCTTACCTGCGCCGCGTCCTCGGCCTCGCCCGGCAGATGATCGGCATGCCGCGGCATTTGTCGCAGCATGTCGGCGGCTTCATCCTGACCGAGCGGCCGCTGATCGAGACGGTACCGGTCGGCAATGGCGCCATGCCGGACCGCACCTTCATCGAATGGGACAAGGACGACATCGAGGAACTCGGCATCCTCAAGATCGACGTGCTTGGGCTGGGCATGCTGACCTGCATCCGCAAATGCTTCGACCTGGTCGAGGCGCATCATGGGACACGCTGGGAGCTGGCGACGGTGCCGCGCGAAGTCCCTGAAGTTTACGACATGCTGTGCAAGGGCGATTCGCTCGGCGTCTTCCAAGTCGAGAGCCGGGCGCAGATGAACATGCTGCCGCGATTGAAGCCGCGCTGCTTCTACGACCTCGTCATCGAGGTGGCGATCGTCCGCCCCGGGCCGATCCAGGGCGACATGGTCCATCCGTACCTGAAGCGCCGCCAGGGCAAGCAGCCGGTGACCTTCCCCTGCCCGGCGCCCGAGCACGGGCCGCCCGACGAGCTCGAGCGGATCCTCGGGCGGACGCTGGGCGTGCCGATCTTCCAGGAACAGGCGATGAAGATCGCGCTCGACGCCGCCCGCTTCAGCCCGGAGGAGGCCAACCAGCTGCGCAAGGCGATGGCGACCTTCCGCAGTCGGGGCAATATCGAGCTGCTGCAGGACAAGATGGTCGGGCGGATGGTGAAGCGCGGCTACGACCCCGACTTCGCCCAGCGCTGCTTCGACCAGATCAAGGGCTTCGGCGAATATGGCTTCCCCGAAAGCCACGCGGCGAGCTTCGCGCACCTGGTCTACGTGTCGAGCTGGCTGAAGTGGAAATATCCGGCGGCCTTCGCCGCGGCGCTTTTGAACTCGCAGCCGATGGGCTTCTACGCCCCGGCGCAGATCGTCCGGGACGCGCGCGAGCATGGGGTCGAGGTGCGGCCGGTCGACGTGAATTGCAGCGATTGGGATTGCACGCTCGAATCCCAATCCGTTTTGGCATTGCGGCTAGGGCTTAGGCAGGTCGAGGGTTTCCATCGCGAGGCGGGGGAGCGGCTGGTCGCCCGGCGGACGCGGCCATACGCTTGCGTCGAGGAATTGCGCAGCCGCGGCGGCCTGCCGGTGCACGCCATCGAGCGGCTGGCCGAGGCCGACGCCTTCCGCTCAATCCACCTCGACCGGCGGGCGGCCTTGTGGGACGCGCGGGCGCTGAAACCGGCGGTGGATTTGCCTTTGTTCACCGCCGCCGACGCCCGCGACGAGGGCGAGGAAGCGGAGACGGCGCAGCTGCCGGCCATGCCGCTTTCCGAACATGTGGTCAGCGATTACCAGACGCTGCGCCTGTCGCTGAAGGCCCACCCGATGCGCTTCCTGCGCGACCGGTTTGCCGCGAAGGGCTTCATCACCGCCGGCCAGTTGCCGGATGTTCGCGACGGCAAGCGCGTGTCGCTCGCCGGCCTGGTGCTGATCCGCCAGCGGCCTGGCAGCGCCAAGGGCGTCTGCTTCATCACGCTGGAGGACGAGACGGGAATCGCCAACCTTGTCGTCTGGCCGGACCTGTTCGAGGCCCAGCGCACCATCGTCATGGGGGCGCGGCTGATGGTCGTCCACGGCATCATTCAGAGGGACGAGGCCATCATCCATGTCGTCGCCCGCAAGCTGGAAGACGGTACGCACATGCTGCGCCACTTGAGCGACGGCCTGATGCCCTCGACCCTCAACCAGGGCGACGGCGGTGGGTCGTGGCGAGCGCCGGCAGCGGCCCATCCGCGCGACGTGACGATCATTCCCAAGAGCCGCGACTTCCATTAGCCTCAAGCCATGCTGCCGCTGATCGCCATGCTTGCCGTGCTGGCGCCGGAAGGCTCCATCGAGGGCCGCTGGCGAAGCCCGGGCGGCAACAGCATCATCGACATCGCCCCGTGCGGCAGCGAGCTATGCGGGACCGTCGCCTGGGCGAGCGAGCGCGCCAAGCAGGATGCGCGCAAGACGACCGACCAGCTGGTCGGGACGCAGTTGCTGGCCGGCCTTGCGGAGAAGAAGCCGGGGCGCTGGCAAGGCAAGCTGTTCATCCCCGACAAGAACATGCGGGTGCTGGCCAAGATCCAGCTTGCCAATCCGCAGCAGCTCAAGGTGTCCGGCTGCGCGGCGAAAGTGCTCTGCAATTCCCAGATCTGGAACCGGTTCGAAGGCCCGCTGCCGGACTAGGCCGCTTCGAACATCCCGAACTCGCCGGCCAGCACCGCCGCCTGCAGCGCCGCCATCTCGTCCGCCCAATAGCGGTCGGACGTAAAGTGCGACGTGATGGCGCGCACCTTCGCATGCACCGCCTGCAGCTTCGCGCTGGTCTTGAGCGGGGCGTGATGGTCGATGCCCTGCGCGGCGGCGATCAGCTCGACGGCGACCACTCCGGCAGCATTGCGGGCGATGGTGCAGGCCTTGCGTGCCGCGATCGGCGCCATCGACACATGGTCCTCCTGTCCGGCCGAGGTGGGGATGGAATCGACGCTGGCGGGAAAAGCGAGGCCCTTGTTCTCGCTGACCAAGGCCGCGGCGGTGACCTGGGGGATCATCAGGCCGCTGTTGACGCCCGAATCCTCGACAAGGAAGGCTGGAAGCCCGCTCATCTTCGGGTCGACCAGCACGGCCGTGCGGCGCTCGGAGATGGAGCCGACCTCGCACACGGCCATGGCGATGATGTCGGCGGCGAAGGCGACCGGCTGGGCGTGGAAATTGCCGCCCGAGATGGCCTCCTCGCCGAACAGGATCGGGTTGTCGGTGACCGCGCCGGCCTCGATGGTTAGCGTCCGCGCGGCGTTGGTCATGAGGTCGAGCGAGGCGCCCATGACCTGCGGCTGGCAACGGAAGCTGTAGGGGTCCTGGACCTTGCCGCAGCGGCCGTGGGAGCCGAGGATTTCGCTGCCGTCGAGCAGCTCGGCGATGGCGGCAGCGACGCGGACCTGCCCCGGCTGGCCGCGCAGCGCCGAGACGCGCGGGTCGAACGGCTTGGCGCTGCCTTTCAGCGCATCGACCGACAAGGCGCCGGCGGCGATCGCCGAGGCGAACACCCGCTCGGCCATGAACAAAGCATCGAGGGCGATGGCGGTCGAGGCCTGGGTGCCGTTGATCAGGGCGAGGCCTTCCTTGGGGCCGAGCTCAATCGGAGCCATGCCGAGTTTCTTCAGCGCGTCGGCGGCGGGCATGACCGAGCCGGCGACGTCGATCTTGCCGTGGCCCATCAGGACGGCGATGAGGTGCGCCAATGGTGCGAGGTCGCCCGACGCGCCGACGCTCCCCTGGCTCGGGATGACCGGCATGGCGTCGCCGTCGAGCAGCGCCTGCAGCGCGTCGATGACCAGCGGGCGGACGCCCGAAAAGCCGCGGCCGAGGCCGAGCAATTTCAGCACGATCATCAGCCGCGTGACGTGGCGCGGCAGCGGCTCGCCGAGCCCGGCGCTGTGCGACAATATGAGGTTGGTCTGCAGCTCGGCGAGGCGATCGGCCGGGATGGCCTGGTTGGCAAGCAGCCCGAAGCCGGTGTTGACCCCGTAGACCGTCTCGCCCGAAGCGACGATGCGATCGACCGACGCCGCCGCCTCGCCGACCCGGCGCATGGCGACTTCGTCAAGCCGGGCCTCGGCGCCCTGCCAGAGCTGGCGAAGGGTGGCGAGGTCGATGGCTTCTGGGTTGAGCTTCATGCCCGCACCATCGGCAGGTCGAGGCCCTGTTCCTTCGCGCAGGCGATCGCTTCGTCATACCCCGCATCCGCATGGCGCATGACGCCGGTGGCGGGGTCGTTCCAGAGAACCCGTTCCAGCCGCCGCGCGGCGTCTTCGGTGCCGTCGGCGACGATGACCATGCCGGCGTGCTGCGAATAGCCCATCCCGACCCCGCCGCCGTGGTGCAGCGACACCCAGGTCGCGCCCGAGGCGGTGTTGAGGAGGGCGTTGAGCAGCGGCCAGTCGCTGACCGCATCCGAGCCGTCTTTCATCGCCTCGGTCTCGCGGTTGGGCGAAGCGACGGAGCCGCTGTCGAGATGGTCGCGGCCGATAACGACCGGGGCGGAGACCTCGCCGCTGCGGACCATCTCGTTGAAGGCGAGGCCGAGGCGGTGACGTTGCCCCAAGCCGACCCAGCAGATGCGCGCGGGCAGACCCTGGAAGGCGATTCGATCCCGGGCCATGTCGAGCCAGCGGTGGAGGTGCGGGTCGTCGGGGATCAGCTCCTTCACCTTGGCGTCGGTGCGGTAGATATCCTCCGGGTCGCCGGAGAGAGCGCACCAGCGGAACGGGCCGATGCCGCGGCAGAACAAGGGCCGGACGTAGGCGGGCACGAAGCCGGGGAAATCGAAGGCGTTCAAGACGCCGTCGTCAAAGGCTTCCTGGCGGATGTTGTTGCCATAATCGAAGGTGGGAATGCCCTGCGCCTTGAAGGCGAGCATCGCCTCGACATGTTTCGCCATCGAGTGACGGGCGGCCTCGGCGACGGCGGCCGGGTCCTTCTCCCGCATCTCCTGCCACTTGGCGACCGACCAGCCGGCGGGGCAATAGCCATTGGCGGGGTCGTGGGCGCTGGTCTGGTCGGTGACGGCGTCAGGGCGGATGCCGCGCGCGACCAATTCGGGCAGGATCTCGGCGGCATTGCCGAGCAGGCCGACGCTGGTTGGTTCAGTGGCCGTGTTGATGATCTTCAGCGCCTCGTCGATGCTGGTGGCGCGATGGTCGAGGTAGCGGGTGGCGAGGCGCTTCTCGATCGAGCTTTCCTGCACCTCGACGGCGATACAATGCGCCCCGGCCATGACCGCGGCGAGCGGCTGCGCGCCGCCCATGCCGCCAAGGCCGGCGGTGAGGATCCACTTGCCGGCAAGGTCGCCGCCATAATGCTGGCGGCCCATTTCGGCGAAGGTCTCGTAGGTGCCTTGGACGATGCCCTGGCTGCCGATGTAGATCCAGCTGCCGGCGGTCATCTGGCCGTACATCATCAGGCCCAAGCGATCCAATTCGTTGAACTTCTCCCAGGTCGCCCATTTGGGCACCAAATTGGAATTGGCGAGGAGCACGCGCGGCGCATCCTTGTGGGTGCGGAACACGCCGGCCGGCTTGCCCGACTGGATGAGCAGGGTCTCGTCATCCTCCAGCCGTTCGAGCGTCTCGACGATCCTGTCATAGCAGGCCCAGTTGCGCGCGGCGCGGCCGATGCCGCCATAGACGACCAGGCTCTGCGGGTCCTCGGCGACCTCGTCGTCGAGGTTGTTCATCAGCATCCGCACCGCCGCTTCGGTGGTCCAGTGCTTCGCCTTGATCTCGCTGCCCCGCCTGGCGCGGATGCGGCGTGAATTGTCGCGTCTGTCGGTGTTCACAAATTCCCCGTCATTGCGAGCGAAGCGAAGCAATCCAGCCTCGCGCCACTCTGGATTGCTTCGTCGCTACGCTCCTCGCAATGACGAGAAGTCAAGCGTCCATCCCCCCGTACATCCGTCGCTCCGGCATCAGGCCAACCCAATAGCCGAGCTCGGCCGGCTCGGCGATGTGCCAGACGGCAAGGTCGGCGGCCTTGCCGGCGGCGATGCTGCCGACCTCGTGGGCGAGGCCCAGCGCGCGCGCGGCATTGATGGTCATGCCGGCCAACGCTTCCTCCGGGCTCAACCCGAACAGGGTGCAGGCCAAGTTCATCGCCAGTTGCGGATTGAGCAGCGGCGAGGTGCCGGGATTGCAGTCGGTCGCCACCGCAATGGCCACGCCGGCGTCGCGCAGCATGTGCACCGGCGGTTTCTTCGTCTCGTTGAGCGCATAGAAGGCGCCGGGCAGCAGCACCGCGACCGTGCCGGCGCGGGCCATGGCCCTGGCACCTGCAGCGTCGAGATGCTCGAGATGGTCGGCCGACAAGGCCTTGTAGCGGGCGGCAAGCTCGGCGCCGTTCTGGTTGCTGAGCTGCTCGGCATGGAGGCGGACGCCAAGGCCGTGGGCGCGGGCGGCGGTGAAGGCGCGCTCGACCTCGGCCGGGGTGAAGGCGATGGTCTCGCAGAAGGCATCGACGCTGGTCGCCAACTTGCGGCGCGCCGCTTCGGGGATGAGCTTGTCGGTCGCCTGCCTGATGAAGCCTTCGCGGTCGGCGCCGGCCGGCAAGGCGTGCAGCGCCAGCAGGGTGGGCACGATCCGCACCGCCTCCTGCTCGCCGAGCATTTTGGCGGTCACGAGCAGGCGCAATTCGCTGGCCGTGTCGAAGCCGTAGCCCGACTTGATCTCGACCGTCGTGCAGCCGCCCGCCATCAGCGCCTTCAGCCGCCGCCGCGACTGTTCAAGAAGCTCGGCGTCGGAGGCGGCCCTGGTCGCCGCGACGGTCGAGGCGATGCCGCCGCCGGCCTTGGCGAGCTCCTCGTAAGATGCGCCTGCCCGCCGCATGGCGTGCTCGGCGGCGCGGGTGCCGCCAAAGACGAGATGGGTGTGGCAGTCGACGAGGCCCGGCGTCACCCAGGCGCCGCCGAGCGCGACCACTTCCTTCGCCCGAAAACCGGCGAGCTCGGTGCG
>Ga0209172_10002946_pt1 | contig 27865 bp, 28 predicted proteins | sample LarsenN4metaG_FD_184113 | JGI IMG/M metagenome (GOLD analysis project Ga0209172, IMG submission 184113) | Hot spring sediment bacterial and archeal communities from British Columbia, Canada, to study Microbial Dark Matter (Phase II) - Larsen... ... | reverse complement strand
CATAGCTCATCCGAGACAATCTCCTTGGCCATGTTTGTCATCACCTCCTCGATGACTATTATATCTCGCCAAAAAAGGTTTTGTTAGGCGCTCTTAGTTGCAAGGAGGATCGAGCCATTTTTTCTGTTCTCGTTGTCTTGGCTAACTGTTTATTTTCTACCAATCGAACTTTTTTGTGGGTTGCGATCAGTAGTTCACCTCGGGCTTACGCCCGAAGCATTATCACATTTTGGCAACCCACCATTTCGTAAGGTCTATAGATCAACAAGAGATAAACAAAGGCTATTGCGCTTATGCGCCGCTCTTACTACAATTGACAAATCCCGCTGACTACATTATAGTGCGTATGTTTTTAGAACAATACTACTTATTGTGGGGCATGGGGTAATCCAATTTGATAGAAGGCAAGTAAGAGTTTAATGCTGAAACTGGAGAGACTGGAAATAAGGGGATTCAAATCGTTCTGTGATCCGACTGAGATTGTATTCAAAGATGGGATCACAGCTATTGTAGGTCCCAATGGATGCGGGAAATGCGTTCATGGCGACACAAAAGTTGTGCTGGCCGATGGACGGATTGTCAAGATCAGCGAGATTGTCGAAGAGGCGATTGTTCGATCCGAATCGGTTGAGACGCTGGATGATGGCTTTTGCAGCTATGATAATCTCAATAATATTTCCGTTATATCGTTGAATCCTATCTCAATGAAATTGGAGCAGCGGCCCGTCCTCGCCTTTGTCAAGCGGACTTCGCCGCCGTTTCTGGTAAAGCTGCGAACAGGCTCTGGCCGCGAGATTATTGCCACTCATTATCATCCTCTGTTCACGCTGGACAATGGAACACTCAAGGCAGTTAAGGCGGAGCAGTTGCGCGTTGGCGTCCATATTGCTGTGCCGCGCACTGAGGCAGCGCGGACTTCAGATAACGATTATTCACTACAGACCACAAATGGGAAAAAACAAAGGCCAGGGTCTGAGCCCCATTCTTACCGGCTAAAATCTGCGCCGCCTGCGCTATCTGTTGACTATGCTTCAGCCTGTGAAGTAGATCAAGCCCAGCAGATTGACTTCATCCCAGATATTGCCTGGCTTTTGGGCTCTCTTTTAACCGCAGTCAAGGCAGATATCAAATCGCTCAAAATTGAGCATCCGTTGCTGACCGGTTACTTAAACAGAACTTGCCCGATCAGTCGCAGCGGTCTGCAACAGATACTGGAGACTATATGGCGCACAGCCAATATTACTTCTGAAGCGGCTAATCTGCTCTACAAACTGACCAGGCTTGCCGAATCGGACATCTACTGGGACCAGATCGCCCATATAGAGCGCGTCGAGCCTGCCCCCTGGGTTTATGATCTCGGCGTAGCCGAAACGCATAACTTTGTGGCAAACGATCTGATCGTTCATAACAGCAACATAGGCGATGCAATATCCTGGGTGCTTGGTGAACAGAGCGCGCGGTCCCTGCGCGGCACAAAGATGGAAGATGTCATCTTCAACGGGACACGCGACCGCGCCCCGCTCGGCATGGCCGAAGTCTCGCTCACCTTCGTCGCAACCGAAGAGATCATCCCTAGAGCTGTCGAAGCTGACGAGATCGAAGTCCCTGACCTGGCCCAGTCGCCCGAACTGGCCCAGGACACCGGCGCAAATAAAGACACACAGCAACCCACCCCTGCCAGACAAAGGAAGAAGAAAGCGACAATTAAAAGCATCGCGCAGGGCGAGCGCATTACCGTCGCTCGACGCCTTCACCGCTCAGGAGACAGCGAATACATACTGAACGGAAAGCATGCCCGCTTGCGCGATATTCAGGAGATATTCAGCGGCACCGGACTGGCCGGCATCCATTATGCTATCATCGGGCAGGGCCACATCGAGCAGATCCTCTCATCAAAACCGCTGGAGCGGCGCGCGCTGATTGAAGAAGCAGCCGGCATAACGATCTTCAAACTCAAGAAGCGAACAGCGGAGCTGCGGCTTGAGTCAGCAAAGCAAAACCTCTCGCGCCTTAATGACATCATCGTGGAAGTCGAGCGGCAGGTCAACAGCCTCAAGCGGCAAGCGGCCAAAGCGCGTCGCTATCGCAGGCTGCGCGAAGAGATGCGTCAACTTCTGAGAATCATATTCACTGCCGATTACCAACGTATCAATCAGTCGCTGGAGCGGCTCGCCGCAGAGCTACAAGCAGCCGAGCAGAGAGAGTCCGATTTGGCGGCAAGACTCGCGGCTTGCGAAGAGGAGCATAGCGATGCGGTGCAAGCGGCGCGACAGGCTGAAGATAGATTGGCTGCAGTGCGCGAGCAGGCTGCCAGCGCAGAGCTTGAGGCAGATCGCGCGCGCAATCGCCAGAATTATCAGAGCGAGCAGGTGGCCTCTCTCGCTGCCCGCCTTGCTGAAACGGCCCGCGAAGAACAAGCCATGCAAGAGCGGCTCGACCTCATTAACCGTGAAATTGATAAGCGCCGCCAGGACCTCGGCAGCCTGGACACAGAGCTTGCAGCAGATGAGGCAACGCTTAATGATCGCGAAGCAAGTTATCGAGCAGAGCTTAAGAGCATGCAGGAGCGCGAGACCGAGCTTGAAAATATACGCCACCAGTTCGTCTCCGAAATCAGCCGCACAGAGCGTCTGCGCCATCTGCTCCATCAATATGAAGATGGATTGAGGCGCCTGGATCTGCAGGCAAATAATCTCGCTAACGAAGCAGAACGCGCTAGAGAACGCCACAGACAGGTCTCTGAAGATCGAGCCAGATTGATTGAAGAGATTGAGACTGATCGGGCGCGCACCAGTAAACTCCAAACGAAGCTCACTGATATTCAATCAGCATTAGAGCAAGCGAGGAGAGAAAGAGATGAACAGCAAACTGAGGTAGAGCGCCTGCGCCGGGAGCGAGATTCAATCGGCCACCGCCTGGCTTCGCTGGAAGAGATCGACCGGCGCTATGCTTACTACACCGAAGCAGTTCAATTGATATTCAATAATGAACAGCGCGACTTTCAAGTGCTGGGGACCCTGGCCGACGCAGTAGAAGTGGCCCCGGAGCATGAGGCAATGGTCGAAGGGCTCCTGGGAGATAGATTACAGACGATCCTCGTGCTCACCGCCGATGATGCATTGCGCGCGCTTGAATTCCTCGATTCACAACAAGCCGGGCGCGCTCGGTTCCTCGCCGTCGGCCTTCACGGCGCAGAACCAGCCGAAGCAGTCTCTTACTTTTCAACTGATGAGAGCGAGTCCTTGCCTGTGCAGGCAGCAGAAAGTAATAACAATCAATATGAAGGCAATGGAAACGAGCCCTCTTTATTCACTTCGGAAATTAATAATGAAGAGGCCAAACGCTTCCTTGGGTTCTTAAAACTGCGCCCTGAAGTAGCGATGGCGTTTGAACTGGCATTGCCTGAAATAGCCGATGCCGGCGTGGTAACCGACCTTGACCGCGCGCTCAGACTCTCGCTTACCTACAGGCAGAGATTGTTCGCCACACTCAGCGGCGAGCTGGTGCGAGGAGGAATTTATCTCGCTGCCGGAGGCAGCAATAACCGGAGCGCAAGCCTGCTTGGGCTCAAACGAGAGATCAAAGAACTGCAAGCGCGTATTGAATCCTTCTCTGTTAGCCTCAATGAGGCGACGGGCAAACTTGATCAAACTCGCCAAAAGATCGTTGAGCTTGAGGAGCAGAGCCGCTTGCTGGATGCCCTACTGCGCGACGAAGAGAAAGCTTCGGTAGGCAAAAATGTACAGCTGGAGCAACTGGAGCGTGATCTGGAGCGAGGGGCACAGCATGTGCGCGTGGTAAATTCAGAGATCGAGATTGTCTCTCAGGAACGCGCCGAACTGTCAGAAAAGCGCGAGCGGCTCGCCGCCGACCTGGTCGAAGTGGAAAAAGGGCGCTCCAGTATCGAAGCGCAATTGCTCGCTCTGCAAAACTCACTGGCAGAGGTGAAAGTCAAAGCTGAAGATCAATCGCAGCAGTTGTCGAAGCTGAGAGCTGAAGTGGCAGCCAAACTCGAACGGCGGCGCGGCGGCGCGTTGGAATTGAAGCGACTTGAAGATGAGCGCACAGAGCTTGACGGGCGCCTCGCTCGCAATAGATTTGAAGCAATCGAGATACAGAACCGCATCGCCGAGCTTCAAGCTTCAATCTCAGAGCTGGCGATTCAGGCAGAGCGATTTGCTGTTGACAGGCAGGCTATAGATTCAGAGATCGAGCGGGCTGCCGCTGAGCTTGAGCGAGCGCGCGCCGATAGCGATAGCCTGGATATACGGCTCAAGCAGCTCCATCACGCGACGGTTGAAGCGCGCGACCGCCGCGCCTCTCTCGAAGTTGAACGAGCGCGATTGCTGGCCGAAGCAGAATACTTGCGCGAATCCTGCCTGTCAGAGCTTGCGCAAACTATCGAAGAGGTAGTTGCCGGCGCTTCTGAAATCGACCTGGCGCAGTCCCTTGGCGCTGCGAGCGCCCAGGCGTCAGCAGCAATCTTCAACGAAGATCTTAATGATGAGCTAGTAGCAGATGGCCTAGCTTCGGCAACAACAGCCGTCTCAGCGACACAGATCCACGATCAAGCGAGCGATCCGGAGTTGACCACTGGTGAAACTTCACCGACAAATATCGACCCCCTCAGAGCGCGGCTCGAACAACTGCGCCGCAAAATTGAAGAGATGGGGCCGGTCAACCTGATGGCCCTCGAAGAGCAAGAAGAGGCCAGACAGCGATTCGAGTTCCTCACCGCTCAACGAAAAGACATACTTGATTCCATAGCCTCAACTGAAGAAGCCCTCAATGAGATCAAGCGCCGCTCGCGCGAGCGATTCCGCGAAGCATTCTCTGCAATCAATGCTAATTTCAGCCGCATATTCCAGGAACTCTTTGGCGGCGGGCGCGGCGAGATGATTCTACTTGACGAAAATGATATTCTTGAGTCAGGCATAGACATTATCGCGCAACCCCCCGGCAAGCGCCTGCAAAACGTCCTGCTGCTATCGGGCGGAGAGAAGGCGATGACCGCGATTGCTATGGTGCTGGCTATTTTTAAATATCGGCCAAGCCCGTTCTGCCTGCTCGATGAGGTCGATGCAGCGCTGGATGAGGTCAATGTCGGCCGCTTCTGCGACAAGATAACGCAGATGAGCCAGAACACTCAGTTCATCGTTATCACTCATACCAAACGCACGATGGAAGCGGCGCAGGCGCTCTACGGAGTGACTATGCAGGAGCCGGGAGTATCGACATTGGTTTCAGTGAGGTTTGAATGAATTCCAAAAGCAAGGCAAAAGGCAAAACTGTCGGCGCTCTGTTCCTGCTTCTAGCTCCTCTCCTTTTCTCTCTTCCAGTTATCGCTCAATCGCTGGCTTCAAACTCTGGCAATGAAAAATACGCTATTATCTACAGGTTCACTAATGAGCGGTTCGATATAACAATGGCAGAGCTTGACTTTGATGAATCGGGGCGCGGTCGATTCCGCTTCAGAAAGAATGAGTCAGATCAAGACATAGAGAATCCTATAGCTCTATCTGCGAATACCGTCAGGCAGGTCATAACAATACTCGATCAGCTATCCTTTCTTACCAGCGGTGAAGAGTATCAATATGAGAAGCAATTCCCTCACATGGGGACCCACACGATACGCGTTCGGCAGGGCAATCGACAGCGCGAGGTAAGCTTCAATTACACGAGACACCCGCTGATGGAAAAGCTGCAATTGTTGCTCTTCTCGATCCGCAACCAGGAAGAAAGGTATTTCAATCTCGATCTTGCGCGGCATCACTACCCGCTTGATACTCCCCAGCAGTTGCGCATATTACAGAATGAGATGAAGAGCAAAAGGATTGCCGAGCCGGAACGGTTTCTGCCAATCTTGAGAGAGATGTCATTAGATGAGCATTTGCCTTTGATTGCTCGTAATCATGCTCAGAGATTAATTAAGGAGATTGAGAAGAACAAGAAATAGTCAGGCGTTTAGCGATAATCCCGCTAGTTCATTCGGGCGCCCGCGCGCCCTCAAAACAAGTTAAAATCAAGCTCGTTCATTTTAAGATCAAGCTGGTTCATTCGAGCGCGCCCTCAAAACAAGTTAAAATCAAGCTCGTTCATTTTAAGATCAAGCTGGTTCATTCGAGCGCGCCCTCAAAACAGGCCGAAATAAGTTAACTTAAAAATAGATTCGTTCTGATAAAAATAGATTCGTGATAAAAATAGATTCGTGATAAAAATAGGTTCGTTTTGAGGGCGCTTGGCGCCCGAACTTGTTGTCGGTTAATTTATAATCTAATATGCTTAGCCCTATGAGACTCATGAACCCAAAAATCATTAGATCGCTGCCTCACTTGACTCTGCTGATTTTAACTTGCTTGCCCTCGGGCCACCATCTATTCGCAGCCCAGGGGCGAACCACGCTCCAAAATACAAATTCAACCGTACCTCAATGGACGCGCTTTGAAGCGCAGTTCACCGGCTCCGCCAGTTACGAAAATCCTCTACAGGATGTCCAGGTAGAAGTAGACTTCACTGCTCCAAATGGAAAGAGGCTAACTGTCGCGGCTTTCTGGGACGGCGATAGAACATGGAAAGTTCGGTTCTCGCCTGAAGTGTTGGGACAGTGGACATATCGCACTCGCAGTTCCAACCAGACAGATACAGGGCTGCATAACCAATCCGGCTCGTTTAACTGCGTCGCTTACACCGGCAGGAATCCTCTCTACCGCCATGGGGCACTTCGAGTCTCTGAAGATCGACGCTACCTGGCGCATGCAGATGGAACCCCATTCTTCTGGCTGGGGGACACTGCCTGGAATGGAGTCCTTAAATCTGATGCCCGGAGCTGGGACATCTATTTGAGAGATCGAGTATCCAAAGGGTTCAACGTGATTCAGTTTGTGACTACTCAGTGGCGAGCAGCGGCAGGCAATGCGGATGCGCGGCTGGCATTCTACGGCAAAGAGAAGATCCATCTCGACAGGGTCTTTTACCAGTGGATGGATGAGCGGGTTGATGCTATGAATGATCACGGCATCGTTGCCGCCCCTGTGTTGATCTGGGCAATCGGCGGCGCCACTGCCATGCTGAATCCGGGCAATATACTTCCCGATGACCAGATCATTGTGCTGGCGCGCTACATGGTGGCCCGCTACGGAGCGCATCAAGTTGCCTGGCTTCTGGCAGGAGACGCCGATTATCGCGGCGAGAAGGCGGAACGCTGGAAGAAGATCGGGCGAGCTGTTTTTGGAGAAAACCACCATCGGCTGGCTACCATGCATCCCGGCGGCCAGATATGGGTAGCCGATGAATTCCGCAATGAGCCCTGGTTCAGCTTCAACGGCTATCAGAGCGGGCACAGCGACAGCCCACAGTCTTTGCGCTGGCACACACAGGGGCCCCCCAGTCAGGGCTGGAAGAAGGAGCCTCATCACCCGGAGATAAACCTGGAGCCCAATTACGAAGCCCATATCGCCAGGCCGTCAATGAAGGTCTTTGACGCCTACACGGTGCGCCGAGCGGCTTACTGGAGCCTGTTGATAGCGCCGCCAGCCGGGGTCACTTACGGGGCCCATGGAATCTGGAGCTGGGAATTCAAGCCTAATCCGCCTATGACTCATCCTTATACGGGAATTGCCAGACCGTGGCATGAAGCGATGAAGCTCCCCGGCAGCATGAGCATGAAACATCTGAAAAGTTTCTTCTCGTCTCTTGAATGGTGGAAACTGCGCCCTGATCAAGACCTTCTAGTGGAACAGCCGGGAAGAGACTCGCCGGAACGCTTCATTGCCGCAGCCAGGACGGAGAACGGAGAAGTGGGAGTAGTCTATATTCCAGTAGGCGGAGAAGTTTCACTTAAGATGGATCGCTTTCGGTCAATTGTGGCGGCAGAATGGTTCAATCCGGCCACCGGTTCGAGGGCCCCCATCGGCAAGATAGCAAACCGGGGCGCTCATCAATTCCGAGCCTCTGGAGGTGAAGATTGGGTGCTGTTGCTTAAAGCCACAGCAGGAACTCGTCGTTCGCCGGAGCGTAGCTTTAGTTTCGCGGATTTCTGGCGAAAGCGTGCGAAACTAAAAAGAGTCGATGACTCGCGTTGATCAGCGTAGGAGCATCCCATCAGTCTCAACTCAAACCGAAATCTGCTAACCATTGCTCTATTGACTAATTCGTCAGCCTATCCTTTTGCCGTTTTTGCGTTGTCGGTAGAAACGGCAAAGGATCGAAGATAGGCAATTAAGAGGAAGCTATGAACATACACTTACAATATGGCAAAGATGGTCTCAACGTTGATATTCCATCTTCAAATATCACCATACTGGCCCCCAGGTATTTAGAAGGGTTGCCCGATGAAGCCGCCTCATTCCGCGCTGCCGTGCGCGAGCCGATAAACAGCCGTCCGCTGAGAGAGTCGATCCGCTCGACAGACCGCGTAGCAGTTGTCATCCCTGATATTACCCGGCCTCTTCCTTCAGACCGCCTATTGCAGTGGCTATTCGCCGAGCTGTCTCAGGTAGCGGCTGACAACTTTACAATCATCAATGGCACTGGCTCACATCGCGCCAATACTGAGCAGGAGCTGATCTCTATGGTTGGTCGTGACGTTGTGCTGAAATATCGCATTGTCAATCACAATGCGCACGACCCGGCCACAATGATGCTCGCTGGCAAATCTCTTGACGGACGCGCAGTGTTTATGAACAAAGAGTACGTCCAGGCCGACAAGCGCATTATCCTGGGATTTATCGAACCGCATTTCATGGCGGGATTCTCTGGCGGCTACAAAGGCATCTTCCCTGCCCTGGCTGATATCGATTCAATAATGCATTATCATCGAGCGTCAGTTATTGGAGATCCGCGCAGCACCTGGGGCCTGCCTGAAGGAAATCCCACTCAGGAGCAGATCCGCGCTAATGGCTCACTGCTGCCCGTAGACTTTTGCATCAATGTCACAATAAACCGCAAACGGCAAATTACAGGCTTTTTCTGTGGTGAGGTGATCGCTGCACACGAGCGAGGGTGTGCATTCGCCCGCTTCACGGCCATGGTTCCCTGTCAGAAGCCTTTTCCCATCGTAGTGACCACTAACAGTGGATACCCGCTCGATCAAAATCTTTATCAAGCAGTGAAAGGCATGTCAGCAGCAGCGCAGATCGTGGCTGAAGGTGGATTGATTATTGCTGCTTCCGAGTGCAATGACGGGTTCCCTTCTCACGGGAACTTCCGCAAGCTTCTCTTTGAACACGATTCGCCCAGGGCCATTCTTGACACTATACTTGCGCCCGGCTTTTCGATGTATGATCAATGGGAGGCGCAACTGCTGGCGATGATTCTTCTCAAAGCGCGTGTGGGCCTCTACAGCCGAATTGCCGCTGATGAAGTGCGGCGCGCGCACCTGGAGCCGGTGAGTGATATTAGCAAGCGCATCGGCGAAGAATTGAGACATATTGGCAAAGACAGCCCTATTGCTGTGCTCCCGGAAGGACCGATGACGATTCCATATCTTGAATGAGAATACTATGAAGAAACGAAGCAAGAGGAACCCCTGAGCTGGCGCAATACTTAAGGGGTGCCGGTGGATGGAAAAGCGCGTTCAAATTTCGTTGCGCAAAAGCTTCAGAAGTCTAAGCTCAGTGCTCCTTAGCTACGGGATACTCAAGCTCATTCCACCTGGTCATGCCGCCGTCCATCGAGACCACGTTGGTGAACCCTGCCTGCATAAGAATGCCAGCAGCAGTGTGCGACCGCCCGCCGCTCTTGCAGACTGTGATGATCTCCCAACCACGATAGGGCCCCACTTCGCTCAGTCGCTGCGGTAGCTCTTGAACAGGAATCAGCTTGCTGCCGGCGATGTGCCCAAGCTCTCCTACATACTCTTCAGGCTTGCGCACGTCGAGCACAAGGATCCGGCCTCCACGGCTATCAAGATGGGCCCTGGCCTCTTCGGCAGTGATTGTCTTCACCGGCTGGCCATCGACTCCCATCGTCAACGTCCCTTTGACTTCGCAAGCAGGAAGATCCACAGGTATCCACACAGCCTTTGGATCCTGAGCGCAGGCAAAGTTGGCTTTGATGACCTCCTTCATCCAATCCGCCGGAGGCAGGGCGAGGCTCGACAGCCAGCGAACATATTCATCGCGTGAAGTAAATCGCAATCTGGGATTGGCCTGACGCTCCTGGCCCAAAGTAGAATGTGTCTGCCCGCGATAATCGTGCGCTGGATAGATGAGCATTTGATCAGGGAACTCGTTCAGCTTTTGCAAGCTATCGAAATGCTCTCCCGGATCGCCAGTCGGCAAATCGGTCCGCCCGGCTCCGGCCTCTCCAATGAAAAGAAAATCGCCTGTCAGTAGGCGGTCTTCTATCATTAGAGTCAGACTGTCGTTTGTGTGGCCGGGGGTGTAGAGGCATTTGATCTCTATATCACTGAATTTAATCACATCTCCGTCCTGCACCCGATAGGTTGGGCAGTGCGGTCGAGCCAGACGGTGCATGGCATAAGGCGCATGAGTGTGGTCGCATAGCGCGGGGCCCCCGGAGATGTGATCGGCATGGGTATGAGTGTCAATTATGAATGCCAGTCGCCAGTTCTCTTGATCGAGAATTTTCAGGTAGTCTTCAACACGATCCAGGACGGGATCGATCAGCGCCGCTTCGCGCGTCTTCTCGGAACCGATTAAATAGGTACGACAAGGGCCTGGATTGAGTTGCTTGAAGATCATATTTCATTTCTGCCGCTTTTAATATTGCTAAAGCTATGTCGCCACAAAGGCACAGAGCATTTAGCATAAGGCTCTTCTACGCGCCTTCGCCTCCCCCATGCCTTTATGGCGATAATCCGATCGGGGGCCGAACTCCTTCCCGTCGGATGCTATTGGCGATGGGGCCCGCAGTAACTTGTTGTTAACCTGCTACCAGTGCCAGACCTGGTCGTGCTCTTCCATTATTCCGGCAATGTCGTTTCTACTGATCATCTGGATGCCGCTTATGCAATTGTTCACGTCAATTCCTCGCTCTTCCAGATCATCCGCCACTGCGTATACCTTCACTCCCTTCTCTTGCAACTTGCTGATGTCTTCTGTCGGTCGGGCAGGATGATTGATGCTAACAGTTCCTATAGTCAATGTTGGACATTCCTGATTGACTACGTAGTTGACTGCATTGCCCCGCAGCAAAACCGATAGATCTGCTCCCGCGTTCTTCAATGCTCGGCTCAGCCAGAGGATTGTATCATCCTGTTCTTCCAGCGTCGCTCGATATGCTGTTTCTACTATGTTCAATATCCTCATCGCTCCCCTCCTCTCTCACTACTTGGTAGGAATTACCAGCGTGTTTGTCGATTCCGATGCCATCTTGAAGAAGTCTGCTGGGCCCCCTCGCTTGACTCCTTCTACCCAGTTGCCTGCTCCTCGCTCATCCACACACAATCCGCAATTGACCCAGGTTAGCAGCGGATTCTCTTTGCCCATCTCAAGCAGCGAGCTGACAAAGTTTTTGGTCGTAGGATGATCTTCCTCTTCCAATGTGGTTCCCTTGACCGGATTGGGGTGGGGGGCCTGATCTTTCATCGACAGATTCACTGCCCCTTCATAAGCGAATACATTGACGTGAATTCCCTTCTTGAGCGCAGAAGAGATGATGCGAAATGCTGTTGTCGAATTAGCAGATTCATAAGGAGCATCCATCAGAGCAATAGTTATTCTTTTCTCAGCCATATTCACCTCCTTAGTGCCAGATTACTTTAGTGTTTTCCTCAACCAGAGCATCAACAATGGCGTCGATGCTTGCTTGTTGAACTCCTGGGCTCAACTCAGTTGGTTGAATTCCTCGCTCGCGCAGAGAGAAGTCATCGGCCAGCAGTTGAATTCCTGCTTGGGCCAGTTGGGGGAGGTGAGATGCGCGAGCGTTCTTGCGAGCAGCTAAGACGCCGTTCTGCACCAGGAATACCGTCACATCGTTGCCGCGCTGCTTCAAGGCAGTGGCTGTTTCAGCGACAAATTGAGTGTCGCGCGATTCAAACGGATCCCTGGATTCGATAAACACATATTTGGCCATACTCATTTACTCCTTTCGTTACCTTTGACGGGATTATATAGAAAGAGCTTGATGTAACCAAAGACATTAACTCATTTTTCTCTGGTTGCCAAGCATAGATCGTTGAGTTGAGGGAGTTTCACAAGCCTCTTACATATTTCGCCATTGCCCGGCGCTCATCTTCACTCCACAGATCGATGTTAACAAAGCCTGAGTTTCTCGTTAGCTCTATGACCTTATCTTCATCATAGTGATTGCCGATTCCCTTGAGCGGTCTAGTGCCGGGATAGGATGTGTCGCCGCCATCACTCCCGTGACAGCGCGCGCATGCGGCTTCATATAACTGTTTACCTCGCTGTAAATCGCTTACCAATCGCGCCAGGTCTTTCCCATGAGTTGCAGGAGTGACCTTTCGATCAATGGCGCGAATAATGCCATCTTTATCTATAAGGAATGTGACTCGCTGAGCGCAGCGGTCCTGCTCGTTGAAGACTCCATAACGCTGAATGACAGCACAATCCTCGTCGCTGAGGAGCTGAAACGAGAGGCTCTCTTTTTCGCACAGCGTCTTATTGAAATCAGGCGGGCGAAAACTGACTGCTAGAATTACGGTATCCAGTCTTTCCAGTTCCTGCGCTGCGTCCCGCAGCGAGCGAAGCTCCATAATTCAGCCGCCGGCTTTGAATAATGCCGGATAAAACACCAGGGCAACTTGCCACTTGCCGCGATAGTCCTTCAGATTGACCTTCCGCCCTTCGCTATTAGGCAGAGTAAAATCAGGGGCCCCTTCTCCAAGTTTCACCCCGACTTTATCATCAGGATATTTCTCGTCCGCCAGCGACCATACAACCGCCAGCGCCCCCAGCATTAACAGCGCAGCAGATATTTGCATGAATTTGATAGCCATCCTGCCCTCTATCTAACTTGCAAGCACAAAACATTATAATCTATTACCGGCGTCTCGGCCACCTTCAAATAGCTTCTCCGACCGGCAGAATAGCCGCTCGATCAGATGGGGGGCCCCTCACCTGGCGGAAGGATTAACGAAACAGAGAGGTTTCGCCGGAAATTCGCGCAATAGACAGTAGCTGTCTCTCAATCACTGGCACCCGCCACCTGGACATTTGGCTGCGATCAACATCCTGAGAATAGAATCATACTCGGCGCCCGAGACAGCTCTGCGCCGCTGGCCCGATCCGTGCGGCGATGGCTGCTGGGTATCGGTCTTGTGTGCTACAACCATATCCAGTTGCGGCAGAACGGTGATGAACTGCCCGCCTGCCCCCTTTCCCGTGTACGCTCCCTGGAACGGGCCGGGAGAATTCGGCGCATCCCAGACCCACCACATGTAACCATACCCCCAGCGATTGCCATCTCCCAGGGAACGCTGGCGCGGTGGATTCATCTCATGAAACGGCGTCACCAGGCTGGTGATGCGGCGCACCCAATTGCGCGAAACCACCTGCTGCCCTGCCCAGTTTCCATTTCGCAACATCAACAATCCGATCCTTGCCATATCACGAGTCGAGAGTCACATGTGATAGGCCAGGTATTGCGAGCGTCTGGCGTCGCCGCTCTTCCTCTGCCGCGAGCGGTCGAAATCCTGCATCTGGATCGGCTTGGCCAGGTCTGTTTCCAAAACATCGTATATATCGCGCCCGGTGAGCTTCTCGAATACTGCCCCGGCCGCATTGAAGTCCCAGTTATTGTAAAGATAGTAGGCGCCGGGTCGCTGCGAGTTTCGCGGTGGGGCGCTGGCAGTATCGTCGCCGGCATTGGAAGCAGGATGATAAACACCGGAGCGAGCCGTAATCAGGTGTTCAATCGTGGCGTTCAATTCCTGATCCATCAACCCGCCGACATCGGTGAACTCAAGCTCGCGGAGCGTTCGGCCAAGCGGGATTGTGCCGTTCTCTACATACTTTCCGTACAGTATCGCCAGCACGCTCTTGCGCACGGAGGCGAGATAGCTGAGATGCGCCAGATCGCCGTACTCAAACAGTGATCGCCCTCCGACCGCGACCATCATTGCCGTTGTGTCCAGCGATTGAAGCCAGGCTCGCAGCGCCTGCAACCGCGCCGATGAATAGCCGACCGATTCCGGCTTTTCGATGCGTTCCCAATCTTTCCCCGGGAAAACCGCGCTTCTCTCTTGTGAATTAAGTCCTGCTGCTTGCCCAGAGAACGAATTGAGAAGTAGACAGAAGGTGATGATGCTGATGATGACCCACATCAGCCCATGAACAAGACTCTCTTTACGAACTTTGCTCTGTATACACATGCTCCCTCACCTCACATCAGCATTTACCTTATGCAAGCGTCGAGGCACTTGCATAAGCCATATCCGCACAGTTGATTAATAAGGTACTTTACCCGGCCAAAGCCACAATATAAATCAATGATCGTCTGGCATTGCCTCTAAGCCGTTTTGCCCAGGATGTCTGCAGAGTGGCCCACTCCGATTCAGAAAGTACCCCTTTCTCCATTATCTCGAACCCGGCGGCTCGATACCGAGGAGTAAGCACAGTCTCTATGAATTCAGTAGAGATAGGCGCCAGTCCTAGACGTTCTATTTCATACCTGTCCCGCTCAGGGTCAAGTCCGATTACTATTTCCAACAAAGCTTCGGGTGAACAGATCCGTCGCAGGTTGCGCAGCACCACTTCATCTGCTGTAGCTACAGCTCGAAGGAGGCTTCCCCAGGGGAAATGGATATGTACTTCATCAGCCAATCCATCCAGTTCGGAAGGAAGTCCCTCAACGGCTGCTTGTATGAACAGAACATTTGGCAAACCGCCTTTAGCAGGCTTCCTATGAATCTTCTCGGATAGCTTCTTCAGCGGGCGAGGATTGGCATCTATCCCGATGTAAAATTTCTTTGGATTTTGACGAGCGGACTGGCACACAAAGCGACCGTCTCCAGTCCCGATGTCGATCACTATCCCCTCGCCGGTAGGGAGCGATAAGCTCCTGGAAGGTTTGTTTATCAAGTTATCAGATGGTTCTACCACGGACCACCTTTAGCATTTGCTTGCAAGCTTATCTCTATAGAACAGCCAGAGACCTTGAGGAACTTCTTCCCTTCTCTCCCGCCATCCGATTGGTTAAAGGCGCGTATATGGAGCCGCCGGAGATCGCTTATCCTAAGAAAGCGGATACCGATGCCAATTACCTTGCCCTCGCAAGGATGCTATTGGAAAATAGGAGAAAACATCAGCTTACTATTGCCATCGCAACTCACGACGAGGCGCTGATCAAAAGGATTGAGCAGGATGCTCGATATCTGGGGTTGTCAAAGGATGACTACGAGGTTCAATTTCTCTATGGCATCAAATCTGAAGAACAGGAGCGACTGGTAAAGGAGGGGCACTCGGTGCGCGTTCTCATCAATTATGGGTCCTACTGGTTCCCCTGGTACGTCAGGAGGCTGGCAGAGCGCCCGGCAAATGTCTTCTTTGTTCTAAAGAACTTAATTTCATTAAGAAAATCACCTACAGTTGCTGATAGTAGAGAACCGGTTGCTACTGAGACTCATGGATGTGTTGTATGAAAGATAAAGAATCCGATCCAACCAAACAGCCAGACCGGCAAGAGCGCATCGCCAGCGATAATCTCTGCAAGCTGCTGACTGAGCAGTACCCCGACCAGTTCGCCCGCCGGTTCTTCGGCCCCCAGGTGGGCAAAGTCGAAATCCTCAAAACCGAACTCAGCCGCGAACCTATCCGCGCCGATTCGGCCATCCTGCTGGCCGAATCCGGCGACCTCCTCCATATCGAGCTTCAGACCACCATCAAGAGCGCGGTTCCTGTGCCTCTGCGAATGCTCGATTACTATGTCGGATTCAAGCGCCAAAACCCCAGCAGACGAGTCCGACAGGTGTTGATCGTGTTGAAAGACACAGGCGAGCAGATTCCTGACAGATATGTAGATGAACGAACCACTCACATCTACGATGCTGCCTGTATGTGGCTGCTCAAGCCTGGGCCGTTGCTGGAGCACGAGGGGCTGTTGCCGATGGCGACTCTGTGTCAAGCTGAGTTAGGGGACGAGGAGTTGCTGGAGACGGTAGTAGCCAGGATCAGAAAGATAGAATCACGAGAGCGTCGTCGAGAGGCGATAAGTCTATCGCGAGCGCTGGCAGGATTGAGGTATGATAAGAAGATGATCTATCGGATATTGAAGTGAGGGAGATATGCTGGAAGAGTCGGTAGTCTATCAGGACATATTGCAGAAAGGGGTGCAGCAAGGACTGCAACAGGGCTTACAGCAGGGTGTGCAACAGGGCTTGCGGCAAGGCCGCGAGCAAGGTGAGAAGAGTCTGGTGCTGCGCCAACTGGAACGGCTATTAGGCAAACTCCCCACCAGAACACGCAAGCAGATAGAGAAACTCGGATTGGAGCAACTGGAAGCATTAGGTGAAGCTCTGGTAGAGTTCAAGAGCGAGCGTGATCTTACCAACTGGCTCAAGCAGAATGCTCTTGGGCGCTGACACGCTGGTTACTGTCTGTAACTGGACGAGGGCCCTGATCGAGAGCGCAGTTTGTTCTGTACCACGATTTCAAAAGAAGAAAATAAGGAGCAAAATCAGTGTCAACTCAAACTGCTTCACCGGCAGATCTAGCTAAAGAGGCGCAATCAGGGCTTGAGTCCTGGAAAGTGTCCGAACTTCCTGCTCCCCCCGTTGCCAGGGGCCTGAGCATCTTAGGCGTCATCGGTCCGGGAGCAATTATCCTGGGCACATCAATTGGCAGCGGCGAATGGCTGCTGGGCCCGGCGACTTTTGTCAAATACGGCCTGGCTCTCCTGTGGGTAACGTCTGTTGCGGTATTTTTGCAGACGGTGCTCAATACCGAAGTCATTCGCTATACCTTATATACCGGCGAACCGGCGTTCACCGGATTCATGCGCACCAAACCACATTCAACATTCTGGGCCTGGTTCTATGCTGTGCTCTTCTTCTTGCAATCAGGCTGGCCTGGATGGGCCGGCGCATCGGCGGGGGCCTTCTTCTTTCTGTTTGCCGGCCGGCAGGCTACTCAAGCCGACGCCAGCGCGATATACAAGATTGGCGTCGGAGCATTCCTGGTATGCGTCGTCATCCTGGTATTCAGCGGCAAGCGAATAGAGCGGACGCTGGAGCTCCTCAACTGGATCATGATTATTTGCATACTGAGCACCCTGGTGATTCTCTGCCTGCTCTATGCCGGTCCGAGTCATTGGTTGGGGGCCGCAGTTGGCTTCTTCGGATACGATCTGCAAGCAGCTCGATTCAATTTCATTCCTTCCGGCGCCGACTGGTTCCTGCTGGGCGCATTCGCTGCCTATTCCGGCTCAGGCGGGTTGATGAATGTTACTCTGTCAAACTGGGCGCGGGACAAGGGATTCGGGATGGGCCAGGTGGTCGGATTCATCCCTTCCGCTGTTGGTGGCCATACGGTGAAGCTCGCCCACATAGGCAGCATATTTCGTATTACATCGGAGAACCTTAAGAAATGGAGAGAATGGTGGCGCATTATTCAATTTGATCAATGGGGCATCTTCTTCCTGGGCGCGCTGCTGGGAATGGGCCTGCCGGCCATCCTTTACACTTCTGTCTTCGGAACCAGGCAGGAGATTCGAGACGCGAACATAGCGGCTGCCCTGGCCAACGCGATGGCTGCGCAGAGCGCGGCGTTGCCATTCATACTTGCGCTGCTGAGCGTCTGGGTGCTGTTCAAAACTCAATTGGATATTATGGAAGGGATGGTTCGCGCAATAACCGATATTCTCTGGAGCGGGAGCAAGCGGCTGCGCGAGTGGCGCGGCGGAGATGTGCGAATCATCTATTACTCGGTGCTGGCAGCAATGGTCACCTGGGGGCTGATCGCCCTGCGCCTGCCCCCTATCGGCCTGTTACAACTGGGGGCCAACATAGCCGGTTTGGCGATGGTAGTAAGTTCGCTGCATATCCTCTATGTTAACACTACCCTCTTGCCCAAAGAGCTTCGACCGCCTATGTGGCGCCGCGTCGCGCTGGCGCTTATGGCCATATTCTACGGCTTCTTTGTATACCTGTGGCTGATGGGCGGGATAATCCCGGACCCGGATAAAGGTTTTCTATTCAATATACCCAAATATCTGAGCTAAGTATTTTCTGGAAACTCCCCGGCATTGAGCATATTCATAGAGAGCTATACTGAGTAAAACGCAGGCCATACACACGGCGCTGGCGTCCTGTGTAGAGCCCGTTGTAGAATTCTTCAAGCGCACTGCGCAACCCAACCGCGTTCGAGCTGCTTTAGGCTTGCTATTTTTGGGGGTGCTTATGTTGAAGCAAGGTCCTGGCGCAATCTACCTTTTAATCTTCGCCTTGTTCTTTGTTGTATCTCCGGTCAAAGCGCAGAAGCAGGAGAATGACAATGCCAGATTTGAGAATCCGGCTATCAAGTTAGAAGTCAATCTGGTCTCCTTTCCGGTGATCGTAGTTGACCGATCGGGGCGCGCTATTCCAGACCTTGATCGAGATAACTTCGAGGTCTATGAGGATGGCGTCAAACAGGAGATAGCTTTCTTCAACCGTTCAGAATCGGCTATCAACATCGGCTTCGTCTTTGACCTCAGCGGCAGCATGGGGAAAAAGATAAGGCGGGCGCAAGAGGCGTTGAAAGCATTTCTCGAAGTCTCTAGAGATGATGATGAATTCTTCCTTATCGGCTTTGCCGACAGGCCCAGACTGTTACAGGGGTTTACATCAAGTAGAGATAAGATTCTCAACAGTCTTGCTTTGATAGCGCCTGAAGGCAATACTGCGCTCTACGATGCTGTCTATCTGGCTCTGGAGAATATAAAGCGAGGGCGACATCCGCGCTCAGCCCTGGTGATCATCAGCGACGGCCAGGATAATCACAGCCGCTATAGCTATGATCAGATCAAGGAGGCAATTCTGGAGACGGATGTGCAGGTCTATTCTGTGTGTGTTCCCGGGATCTGGGGGCTCACCGACAGGGCCGAGCTATATGGGCGTCGAGTGCTGCGCGAGCTGGCAGCTCCGACCGGCGGCAAATCATATTATGCGCGGCGACTGGAAGACCTTGATGAGGCCCTGCGCGATATTGGCCTGCAACTGCGAAACCAGTACGACATCGGTTATACGCCTTCGCTGAGATCGAGAGATGGCCGCTGGCGAAAATTGAAAGTCAAATTGACCAATCTGCCCGAAGGCGCGCCCAAGATGGCTATTCGCTCCAGGAGCGGCTACCGCCCACTCTGAAAATATACGTTCGACGTTCTACATCGAAAATTGAACGTCGAACGTTTTAGACGTCAGTCGTCGGACGCACCTCTCCGCCGCGATCTCGGCTGCCAGCGATGCCGCTCTAACGCTACTCTATCTTCCGAAATAAAAGTTATTCCCTCAGATTGAAGAAGATCCCGCTGCAATTCCTGAAGCAAGATCGAGCGCCTGCCTATGCTCAAGCGCCCTTCGTGATTGATCACTCTGTGCCAGGGGACCCCATCAGGAGCAACTGACATAGCCCAGCCAACTGTTCTTGCAGTGATTGCTTCGTCGCATAAAGCGGCTACATCGCCGTAAGTCAGCACTCGACCTTCAGGTATCCGACGAACTATCCGGTAAATCTTCTTAAAAGTATCAGCCATCAGCTATCGCGCCTCGGTGCAATTATTTCTTGAACTGTTGAGTCCATAAGTTTGACCGGCAATTTTACATCAATGATTATTTGTTGAGCTATTGAATTTCGACTTTGCAATAATCCTGTTGCCGGAGCCATGGTTATGGTCTTTAAGAAAAACGGTACGTGTTCAGGGTATATTTGGAGTGCGCTGACTTGTCAGCGCTTTGGTTTGCGGGCCACACCTTGGTGTGCGCTGACTTGTCAGCGCTTTGGTTTGCGGCCACACCTTGGTGTGCGCTGACTTGTCAGCGCTTTGGTTTGCGGCCACACCTTGGTGTGCGCTGACTTGTCAGCGCTTTGGTTTGCGGGCCGCTCTGCTCGCCGCTTCTCTTATGCAATCTTAAAACAAAGCGGCAACAAGTTGCCGCACTCCAAAGGCCTCAATAATAAATTTGGAGTGCGCTGACTTGTCAGCGCTTTGGTTTGCGGCCACACCTTGGTGTGCGCTGACTTGTCAGCGCTTTGGTTTGCGGGCCACACCTTGGTGTGCGCTGACTTGTCAGCGCTTTGGTTTGCGGCCACACCTTGGTGTGCGCTGACTTGTCAGCGCTTTGGTTTGCGGCCGCACCGCTTGCCGCTTTTCTTACCCAATCTTAAAACAAAGCGGCAACAAGTTGCCGCACTCCAAAGGAAATTCTTCTTCTTACTCTTCTTCATTGAACAGGTGGATACCAGCCGCTCGTAAATTGTGATACTTTCCGCAGCCGAGTTTCTCAAGGTCTATAGCTGCCCATCCCATCATCCTTCTGCTATAATCACGGACTTGATGATTTTTCCTGATTATGGCTCTGTGGCCACTTTTTAGATATGCGCTAAGAACAACGCAACAGGTGGAAAGGGATGAAACAAACTTACATTAGCGAAGTATCCAAACATGTCGGCGAAGAGATAACAATTAAAGGCTGGCTCTACAACATCCGCTCAAGCGGCAAACTGATGTTTCCGCAAATACGCGATGGCTCAGGCATAATTCAAGGAGTTGTCTTTAAAAAAGCAGTCTCAGAACAGACCTGGAAAGCATTTGAAGAACTCACGCAGGAATCATCAATCATCGTCAAAGGCAAAGTCCGCGCAGATGAGCGCGCGCCCGGCGGTTACGAGCTTGATGTGACCGAGCTGGAAGTTGTGCAGATAGCCGAAGCTTATCCTATAACGCCAAAAGAGCACGGCGTAGAGTTCCTGCTCGATCATCGCCATCTGTGGATTCGCTCGCGGCTCCAGCACGCAATCCTGAGAGTTCGCCATGAAGTTATCCGCGCAGTCCGCGATTACTTCGATTCACATGGCTTCGTCCTCTGCGATACGCCTATCTTCACCCCGGCGGCTTGCGAGGGTACCACAACTCTATTTGAAGTAAATTACTTTGAAGATGAAAAGGCCTATCTGACTCAATCAGGCCAGCTTTATAATGAAGCAACGGCAATGGCATTCGGCAAAGTCTATTGCTTCGGCCCTACATTCAGAGCCGAGAAATCCAAGACGCGGCGGCATCTGACAGAGTTCTGGATGGTCGAACCGGAAATGGCTTACGCCGATCTGAACGACTGCATGGAACTGGCAGAAGATCTTATCAGCTTCATAGTGCAACGAGTGCTTGAGAATCGCCACGCAGAGCTAGCAACGCTGGGGCGCGACATCAGCAAGCTGGAGAACATCAAGCCTCCCTTCCCTCGCTTGCAGTACGAAACGGCAGCAAAGATGCTCGATGAAGCTTATAAGCGAGGCGAGCTGGAGAGGCCGTTTGAATACGGGGGAGATCTGGGAGCGCCGGATGAGACATACATCTCAAACCAGTTTGACAAGCCAGTGATGGTTCATCGCTATCCGGCTAAAGTGAAAGCCTTCTATATGGAAGAGGACCCGGAGAGGCCGGAGCTTGCGCTCTGCGTGGATGTGCTGGCGCCTGAAGGCTACGGCGAGATCATCGGTGGAGGTCAGCGGATGGCCTCGCTTGAGAGGTTGCGCCAGCGAATACAAGAGCATGGACTTCCAGAAGAGGCTTTCGATTGGTATCTGGATCTGCGCAAGTATGGCAGCGTGCCGCATTCAGGGTTTGGAATGGGCATTGAGAGATGTGTGACGTGGATCTGCGGCATCGAGCATGTGCGTGAAACGATACCATTCCCAAGAATGTTGTACCGGTTGAAACCCTAACCTCTAATGTCGATTTGGAAGCGATAGCTGCCATTGCTGGAACCGAGTTCCAACGGGGAAACCTTGAATTCACTTATAGAGGACGGCTACTGGAGATGGGGGACTCAGGATTATTGATCGAACCAGGAGCTTGATTTTCGATGAGCAGATGTTGGAGCCTAGCATGAAGTTCTCATCTGCGCAGCTTGAAAGCGTTTACGCAATAATGAAATGATCAGATCACGTTGAAAGAGAGGAACTAATGAGATCACCGCTTTTAATTGTTCTCATTGCAAGCATCCTGTGCGCCTCCACTGCGCAAGCTCAAACAAGATCAAGCAGAAGGAATGTCAAACAGGCGCAATCCACCGGCGAGAAGCGGAAACCGGCGCAGCAAGACCAGGCCAATCCGGCCGACAAGAAGCAAGACGATTGCGGCTGTGAAACCGAAGCCCCGCCTGATGTGCTGGCAATAGTCAACGGCGTGAGGATCTCCAGCAGAAGCATTGACGAGTCGCTCAAAGATCAGATATACGCTTTACAACGCCAGGCGCTCGAAGCTCGCAACCGCGAGCTTGATCTGCAAATCAATTCAAAGCTGTTCGCCGCCGAAGCTAAGAGACGAGGGATAACTGTAGCCAGGTTGATGGATGAGGAGGTCAAATCCAGGATCAAGGAGCCGACCGAATCAGAAGTTCGCGCCTTCTACGAGCAAAACAGAGATCAAATTCAGGCTGAGTTCAACGATGCCAGGACCTATTTGATCAATTACCTCCGCGATCAGCGGCAGCGCGACGAGGCCAGAAGGTTCGCCGAGCGATTGCGCGCCACAGCCCAGTTCAATATCCTCGAAGAACCGACTCCGCCTAAGACTCCTGCCGACCGCGCCCGCGTCCTTGCTACCGTCTACGGCGAGCCGATCACTTCGGGAGATATCGAAGATAGTCTCAGGCCATTCATCTACGGTGTGCAGGAGCAGATTTATACTCTGCGCAAGGGGGCCCTCGACCTGAAGATTAGAGAGATCCTTCTGGGGCAGGAAGCGCAGAAGAGAGACATAGCTCCCGAAGCTCTCCTGGAGATGGAAGTCGCGCCGAAGATAAAGAAGATCAGCGAAGTAGATGCCCGCACATTTTATGATCAGAATAAAGACCGGCTCGAAGGCGACTATGCTCAGTTGAAAGATCAGATCATTCAATACCTGGAACAGATGGAGAGACGCAACGCCGAATCGGCTTTTGTCGAGCAGTTGCGCCGAGCAGCGTCGCTTCAAGTGTTCCTCACCGCCCCTGCGCTTCCCACTTATGCTATCGCCGCCGATGATCAACCGCTGAAAGGCGATGCGGCTGCGCCGGTGACTATTATCGAGTTCACCGATTTCGAGTGCCCCGCTTGCGCCAGGACGCAGCCGATCATCGAGCAGTTATTAAAAGAGTACGGCAATAAAGTGAAGCTGGTGGTGCGCGACTTCCCTCTTCAACAGCATGCCAATGCCTTCAAAGCCGCTGAAGCGGCAGAAGCTGCGCGAGAGCAGGGCAAATACTGGGAGTACGTCGCAATTCTATTCAACAATCAGTCGGCGCTTGGCGTTGATAAGCTCAAAGAGTACGCGAGCCGGTTGGGGCTGGATCGCGCGAAGTTCGATGCAGCGCTCGATTCGGGTAAATTTGCTGAGAAGGTGCAGCGAGACATTCAAGACGGGCTGAACATCGGAATCAATTCCACTCCTACTGTATTCATTAATGGTCGGCTCAATCAGGAAAAGACTTATGAATCGCTGAAAGCTGCTATAGAAGCCGCTCTCAAGGAGGCAGCGAAACAGCAGGCAAGCAACAATAAGTAGTCAAGTTACTTAACTCACGTTAGGCAAATCCCCTCTTGGGCCGCGCAAGCAGCAGCAAGAAGGTAGCTAGACGTAGAACATCTGGAACTCTGTTTTCAATTTAACCTACCTTTGCTAGCATGCTTAGAAACGAGGAGCATAAATCATGAGCAAGAATATTGAAGGGATTTACCGTAACGGCAGGATTGAACTCTTAGAGGTGCCTACAGATGTCCCCGAAGATACTCACGTCATCGTAACATTTCCTGATCTGGGTTACGACCTACAAGGACGAGGAATTGACGAGACGCAAGCAGCAGATTTGCGAGCACGATTGAGAACCTTTGCTGAGGACTGGGAAAGTCCTGAGATGGACATTTACGATAACTATGATGCAGCCAAATCCAAACTATAACCGCGGAGAAGTCGTCTTGGTACTTTTCCCGCATTCCAACTTACGTACTGCAAAATCTCGTCCAGCATTGGTGGTACAGGCAGATAATCTACAAACGGGTTTGCCGCAAGTCATAGTCGCAATGATAACTAGCAGGATGTCTCGTGCAAACCATCCAAGCCGCGTAACAATTCTGCTAACTACACCTGACGGACAGAATTCAGGCTTACTCACAGACTCAGTTGTGATGTGCGATAATCTGGCAACAATCGCAGAAAAAGAGATAGATCGAGTAATCGGCAGGCTTCCGATGGCAAATGTAGATGATGCGTTACGGCACACATTGGGATTGTAAAGAGGTCGTTAATTGCCGAGCGAGAAAGCCTAACAAGCACAGGCACCGGAGGCGCGCGATGCAAGTTCACCTGTTATTTTCAGTGCTGTGCGCGCGCGACCCGGTGATATAGGGCGTTAGGCAAATCTCCTCTTTGGCCGCTCAAACTGTGCGTCTTAATTGCTCAGACCGGAACTATTATAGGATGTGATGGCTTATTTCCTCTTGCATATTGATTAAATCTATCTTAATTTAGCTCTTGCTCTGAGTCACGGCGATGCAACAAGAGGGCAAGGCAGGCGTGGGCCTGAGTTGCTCCTGTTGCAGAGATTTCAAGTTTCACTCCCTGACCGTTGGCTTGATTCGTATGTTCGTATGCGTTTAGTGTGGCAAGAAGCAGCCGTCTAGCCGCTAAAGGATATAAGGAACAGACCCCGGCGAGTCGGAGACTCGCCGCACATCCGTAGCGGCCACAGTCGCACAATTTACAAACACGCTAAACACGTACGTATGTTCAATTGTTTGCTTTAGGAATTGATCTATGGGAATAGAGGGCTCAACTGCATCGGTTGTTATTATTGCTCTGTGCCTTATCTCAACGGCTACGCCCGGCGCCGCTCAGAAAAGAGATAAGAAGAACGCGAACGTCTATGACGAGTTCCGCGCGGTAGAGTACAGCAACAAGGGGCTGCTCAGCGAAGAGCAGGAGAAAGAGCTGGCAGCAGAAGTGCACAAGCAGGTGCTACAGAAGGAGCGGCTGCTGGAAGACCCCCAGGTGAGCAATTATGTCGCGTCTGTTGGCAGGCGACTTGTTCCAGCGTCGCGTCGCCCAAATCTGGAGTACCGCTTTTATGTCATCGACAGCAAGACGGTCAACGCTTTCACCACCGGCGGAGGCTATGTCTATATTTACACCGGTTTGCTTCGGCGGCTTGAAGACGAGAGCGAGCTGGCAGGAGTGCTGGGCCACGAGGTAGGGCATGTAGTAGCTCGTCATGTACCCAAGAACTTTAAGCGGGCGCAGAGATACGGTCTGCTGCTCGGTTTGAGCGAAGCGATTCTCGGCAGAGGCGGCGCTGGAGGGGGCCTGGCTAATCTGGCCATTCAACTGTTCGCTTCCGGGATCCTGCTCAAACACGGGCGAGAAGCGGAGCGCGAGGCCGATTTCCTGGGGCTCTACAACATAGCTGATGCTGGCTATGACATTGAAGGAATGGCGCGGCTCTTCAGCAATGTTCTGGGGCCCCTGGGCAAGAACAATCCGGGCGCGATGGATAAGATATTCTCATCGCATCCGCCGGCCGTTGAGCGATTAGTCAATACCCGGCGCGAGATCGATGAGCATCTTTCGCCGCGCCGACGAAACGGTGTATCGCGCACTCCGGGATTCGATGCGATGCTGCGCCGCCTCGGCGGCCCAATACGAGATTGAATATAAGTTAGTCAAAGTAGCCACAGAGGCGCAGATCCGTCCGACGTCCTACGTCCTATGTCGGATGTAACTATTCTGTGATTCTGTGATTATAACTTAAGTCCTTTTTCAGACACGCTCTAAGACTGACAACAAATAAGGAGCTATCGCCCTTGAGGAAAAGGTTTGCGCTCTACCTGTTATCTCTTCTTCTCATCGGAGCCGTTGCTGCGATAGCGTCGCGCGCGCTGTTTGTCAGCGCAGCGCCTGAGCAGCCCATCGCGTTCCCTCATAAAACTCATGTCGTTGATAACAAGATGGACTGCGCGTTCTGTCATAAATTTGCTGATAAGTCGCCTGTAGCCGGTCTGCCCGGCGTGCAGGATTGCATGGTCTGCCATCAGGTTATCAAGACAGACAGCCCTGAGATCCAGAAGCTTGCAGATTATATGCAAAAGGGTCAGGAGATTCCCTGGGCGAGGGTCTATCGTTTGCCCGAATCAGGGAATGTCATCTTCACTCATAAGCGCCACGTCAAGGCTCGCGTGGATTGCGCCACCTGTCACGGCAATGCTGGCAGCAGTATGAGAGTGACGCGCGAAGTGGAGCATACAATGACGAGTTGCATGGATTGCCATCGCTCGAATAATGCGAGCATCGATTGTTTGACGTGCCATAAGTAGAGAAGAAGGCAAAGAGTATCAGACAGACTTGTAATAGAGTTACCGAATCAGCCGATTGCAAGGTTTGTCTGGACAAGAACTATAATGCGGTTCAGGGGGTCTGCCCGATTCGCGCGGGTGCTCCCAATATTGCAAGTTTTATCTGGGCAAGAACTATAATGCGGGAGATCAATGCAACCTGCTATAAGCTATGTTGAACTGGTATATATCCAGATTAAACCTGAACTTTTGCAAATTTGAAATTCGCTACCGTATCTTGTGGTCGGGCAGTCGCCTCACCCCCGACTAATGGGCGCGAAAGGCAAATTTGCAAAAGCTCTGTTAAACCTGAAATCCGTCCCGTAGGGACATCCGATTAATAGCCCAGCGATTCCATCGCTGGGGAAATGAGGTGTACCGTTTTGTCCCGTAGGGACATCCGATAATAGCCCAGCGATTCCATCGCTGGGGAAATGAGGCGTACCATTTTGTCCCGTAGGGACATCCGATAATAGCCCAGCGATTCCATCGCTGGGGAAATGAGGCGTACCGTTATTTCAGTCCCGTAGGGACGGCTGAAAGGAAAAAGAAAGATCATGGCTTCCATTTTGTCCCGTAGGGACATCCGATAATAGCCCAGCGATTCCATCGCTGGGGAACCGGAGTGCACCATCATTTAAGTCCCGTAGGGACGGCTGAAAGGAGAGAGAACTGTTATGGCTCATTCATTCACCAGCCAGCTTTTGCACTGCGTCTTCAGCACCAAAGAACGACAGAAGGTAATCACACCTGAGTTGCAACAGCGTCTCTGGCCATATCTGGGGGGTATCGCGCGGGAAAACAGGATGAAGGCGCTCTCCATCGGCGGGACTGAAGACCACACACATATACTTCTATCTTTGCCTTCAACGCTGTCAATAGCCAAAGCGATTCAGTTGATCAAAGGCGGCTCATCAAAGTGGGTTCATGATACTTTCCCCCAACATTATGCTTTCGCGTGGCAGGAAGGCTATGGGGCCTTCAGCATTGGCATTTCTGATGTCGAAAGGACAGTTGCTTATATTGAAAATCAAGAAGCGCATCATCGTAGGAAAAGCTTTCAGCAAGAATTTCTAGCTTTCTTGAAAAAACATGGGATTGAGTATGATGAGCGATATATCTGGGATTAAGATTCAACCGTCCCTACGGGACTCAAATGATAATCGATCCCACCCCAGCGATAAATCGCTGGGCTATTTTCAGTCGTCCCTCCGGGACGATTGGCATCGAACAACTTTATCCCCAGCGATAAATCGCCGGGCTATTTTCAGTCGTCCCTCCGGGACGATTGGCATCGAACAACTTTATCCCCAGCGATAAATCGCCGGGCTATTTTCAGTCGTCCCTCCGGGACGATTGGCGTCGAACAACTTCATCCCCAG
>Ga0209172_10002943_pt1 | contig 27878 bp, 24 predicted proteins | sample LarsenN4metaG_FD_184113 | JGI IMG/M metagenome (GOLD analysis project Ga0209172, IMG submission 184113) | Hot spring sediment bacterial and archeal communities from British Columbia, Canada, to study Microbial Dark Matter (Phase II) - Larsen... ... | reverse complement strand
AAGAGAAAGAGGAACTCCTTCACACGATCGAAAGCCTCTACGCCGGGCTCGTCCTCATCAGCCCGGACGGTCGCATCCTCCAAATGAACGCGAGCGCCCGCTCCATCTTCGACCCGAAGGGAGAGAGCGTCGGCAAGGACTTCCGGGACGTTGTGGCAAGCGAGGCGGTTCAGCAGCTCATTGAGGATACAGGCGCAGGACGAGAAACCGCCCCCGCTATCGAACTCTCCATCGTAACCGACGGCCACGAGCGCGTGTTCCACGTTCAGGCTGCGCAAGTGCGCGCGGAAGACGGCCGCCAAATCGGAACCGTTGCGATACTGAACGACGTTACCGAACTGAAGAACATTGAACGGATGAAGAGCGCGTTCGTTGCAACGGTGTCTCACGAGTTGCGAACACCGCTCACCGCGATCAAGGGATTCATCAGCACGTTGCTCGCCGACGACAGTTTCCCCGAAGAGGACCGGCGCGAGTTCTACGTCATCATTGACCATGAGTGCGACCGACTGACGCGCCTGATCAACGACCTGCTCAACATCGCTCGCATCGAAGCGGGTGAGAGCCTGAAGCCGCACTACACAGAGGTTGACCTCAAGCGCCTCGCACAAAAGGTCGTCATGATTCAGCAGCAAGCCTCGAACCGGCATCAACTCGTCCTCGAAGCGCCCGAAGAGTTCCCGAGCATCGTCGCGGATGAGGACAAGATCGACCAGGTGATTACGAACCTCATCAGCAACGCCATCAAGTACTCACCGGAAGGGGGGCAGGTCAGGGTAAGGCTGGAAGCGTCCGACGACAAGGTGCACATCTCCGTCCAGGACCAGGGCATTGGAATCCCGAAGGACCACCTCCCCAAGGTGTTCGACCGCTTCCATCGAGTTCACACCGAGGACAACCGTAAGATCTACGGGACAGGGCTTGGACTGTATCTCGTCAAGCACCTTGTGGAGCAGATCCACCTCGGAAGGGCGTGGGCTGAATCGGAGGTCGGCGTCGGGTCTACCTTCCATGTCGAACTTCCGATGAAGCTGGACATCGAAAAGGCGGAATCGCTCAACACGTAGCCCCGAGCGGGTAAGACTGCGCCGTGCTGGATCGCCAACTCATACGAAAGGAGCCTGACCGCGTGCGCGAATTGGCGCGCAAGAAGGGCGTCGAAGTGCCCATCGAGGAGTTCCTCGAACTCGACCGCCGATGGAGAGAGCTGCTCACCGAGGTCGAGCAGCGACGAGCCAAACTCAACACCGTGAGCCGCCAGGTGGGCAACCTGATGCGAAGCGGCGACAAGCCCGCTGCAGACCGCATGCGCGCCCAAGCGTCGGGACTGAAGGAGTCCATCGAAACCATCGAGGAGTCCCTTCGTGAGCGAGACGAGGGGCTGCAAGAGCTGGAATTGCAGTTCCCCAACCTTCCGCACGAGAGCGTTCCAGAGGGCAAGGGAGAAGAAGACAATGTTGTTGTCTCTGAGTGGGGCGAGAAACCAACGCTGCCATGCGAGGCGCGACCCCATTGGGACATCGCAACGGAACTCCAACTCGTTGACTTCGCCCGCGGCGCAAAGGTGGCGGGCAGCGGCTTCCTCGCGTTCATCGGTTTCGGCGCGAGGCTTCAACGCGCACTCATCAGCTTCATGCTCGACCTGCAAACAAGGCAGAACGGCTACACGGAAGTCTATCCGCCCTTCCTGGTGAACCGAAAGAGCCTCTTAGGCACCGGGCAACTGCCGAAGTTCGAGGAGGACCTGTATAGGCTTGACCGTGACGAGCTGTTCCTGATTCCGACCGCCGAGGTGCCCGTTACGAACCTCTATCAGGACGAGATTCTCGACGGGGAGGCGTTGCCGATTCGCTACGCTGCGTTCTCGGGCTGCTTCCGGCGCGAGGCGGGCGCGGCGGGGAAGGACACGCGCGGCCTGCTGCGCGTGCACCAGTTCGACAAGGTGGAACTCGTCAAGTTCGTCCGACCGGAGACGAGTTACAACGAGCTCGAGTCGCTTCGCGAAGACGCGGAGTCCGTTCTCCGCGCCTTGGGTCTTCACTACCGCGTTACGCTCATGTGCACCGGCGAGATGGGGTTCTCTAACGCGAAGCAGTACGACCTCGAAGTGTGGGCGCCCGGCGTCGAGAAGTACCTCGAGGTGAGCAGCGTGAGCAACTTCACCGACTTCCAGGCTCGGCGAGCGAACATCCGCTACCGCCCGGGATACGGCGAGAAGCCGGACTTCGTCCACACGCTCAACGCGAGCGGCGTCGCGCTGCCGAGGTTGATGGCTGCTCTGCTTGAGACGTACGCGCAGCCCGACGGCACCGTCGCCATCCCAGACGCCCTGCAGCCATACATGGGCGGAAACGTCATCCCGCGGCCGTAGGCGCGAGCGGAGCCGCGAATGGAGCCTTTGACGGGAATCGAACCCGTGACCTTCCCCTTACCAAGGGGATGCTCTACCTCTGAGCTACAAAGGCTCAAGCATGGTGGGGAGAGCAGGATTCGAACCTGCGTAGGCATCAGCCGGCAGATTTACAGTCTGCTCCCTTTGACCGCTCGGGCATCTCCCCGCGAGCGCATAGTTTACCCCGCCCCCGCGCGCCGCCACGACCAAGTATCCTAACCCCATGCTGAGGCTTGCCGAGTGGGCCGCCGAAAAGAAGATGGGCATCTTCGAGCGCCTCCTGAAGGGGCAGCCGCCAGGCGAAGGCGAGTACGACCGCCAGACATTAGTCGAGGCGCAGGACAAAGGACAGCCGCAAGTCGGCGCAACGCACTTCGAACCGGACGCCGTCATCTGCGAGTTCGTGTTCCCCGACCCCGCAACGAGCGCAACCGTGCTGTCGGTGCGAATCACGCCGCCGGAGCGCATCCTGTTCCTTCCTGTTCCGCGATGGGTGATTCAAGACATCTGGCAGGGCGAAGTCGCAGGGGCGTTCTTCTTCGAGAGCGAGGCGCGGGCGCTCGTCGAGGAACTGTTGCGCGACCTGGAGCCGGAAGCCAACACCCGCTTCTTCGCACCCCCGCCGCCTACGCGGAGGGAGTAGCAGGTGCGCCCTCGCCGCCTGCGCGCAGGGAGTGGAAAGTGCCCCCTCCCCGCTTGAGGGGAGGGCTGGGGTGGGGTTCTGTGAAAGCCGGGCGCCCGCGACCTCCGAGGGAGGGCGAGCGTCCCCGCGAGCCTGTTCCCACGGTGCGATCCGGCGTGCATCAAAGGGATGTTCGCAAGGCGCTGACGCTCAACGAATGGGTTGACGGTCGCACGCGGCAGCTGCGCCAAGTTGGGAGTCGGTCTGTAAGCCGGGTTCTGTCTTTGTACGGCGATCTATCTATGCGGCCTACCCGGGAGCGCGGCGGGCCACCGCGTAGCTCCCCTATTCGGCCTTGCTCCGGGCGGGGTTTGCCCGGCCGCGCCCGTTGCCGAGCGCGCCGGTGGGCTCTTACCCCACCTTTTCACCCTTGCTCGCCTCCGCCGTGGCGGGGGCGGGCGGTCTGGTTTCTGTGGCACTTTCCGTCGGATCGCTCCGCCCGGGGTTGCCCCCGGCGCCTTGCCCTTCGGAGCCCGGACTTTCCTCCCCGGCCGAGGCCGGGGCCGCCGTCCGACCGACTCCCGGTAGATTAAACCCCATTTGAAGTGAAACCGTTCCTGCCCGGTGGGTGTTGGGCGTGGCGACACGACTCCCGCCCTGATCCGTCAGAATAACGACATGGGTCATCCTGGTGGTGAACCTCGGTCTGTTGCTCGAGCACAAGGACGGGCTGCGCGTACCGAAGTTCGGAGTTCCGCCCGGAGGGCTGTTTGATTCGATAATGGTGCTGTCGTTTATCAGATCGCTTACGCAGGCGGTCCGAGCGGTCACGCGTTTTCCTGGGACCGCGCAGACGGCCTGGACACGCCCGACGTACGGGTCATGACCTTCTATGCCGACTACCGCATGGAGCCGGTGGAGCTGAGCTACTACGACGGCGAGACGGAATTCAAGGCTCGGATCGTTCGCAAGAGCGACTCGCGCAAGGACCTTCGCCCGATGGAGTGGACGTATGACGGACTGGTCTACAAAGACCATTGAACGCCGCACGCTCGCGGCATCCTCTTGCGAGGTACAAGGAGGCAACCATGGAAGGCACAGGCGAACCCTATCCATACGCAACGTTTCTCGACGTCAAGTTTCCCGCACTCACCGTGTTCGACATCGGCGAGTTGGTCGAGGCTAACCGTCATCCGTGGTACAACCAGACGCTCTGCCAGGTGAACGAATCGGTTGTCCGCCTCGGCGTCCTCCACGGGGAGTACCACTGGCACAAGCACGACGAGGACGATGAACTGTTCTTCGTCCTCGAGGGCGCACTTCTGGTGGACCTCGCAGACGCAACGGTGGAGCTGCGGAAGTGGCATGGGTACGTCGTGCCGCGCGGCGTCGTTCACCGAACGCGCGCCCCCGAGCGAGCGATCGTGCTGATGGTCGAGACTTCGAGCATCATTCCCACCGGCGACGAACCGTAAGCCTAACCCCAGGCTCGTATCACTCGCGGGAGGTCGCGGAGCGAGTGGACCACGCCATCGCCAGGCGCCACGGACGCGCGATCCAATAGCACAGCATGAAGCCCCGCGCCGAGAGCGCCCTCATAGTCATCCTCGAGGCTGTCGCCAACGTGCACGGCATCTCCCGCCGCAACGCCGCCTCGCTCGAGCGCGTGATGGAAGATGCGTGGGTCGGGCTTCTCTGCACCGAATTCCAGCGACGCGACGGCGAAGGCGAAGCGGTCGCTGACGCCGAGTCGCTCCAGCGTCAAATGCAGCGTGTGATCCCAGTTGCTGATGACTCCTGCTACGATTCCCATGGAGTCCAATTCGTCGAGCGTCGGTAGCACGTCTTCAAAGAGGGCAAACGCGTGCCCTTCTCCGGAGAACGAGCGGTGGAGGAACTCGTCGAGGAGTTCGGTTGCAGGGAGCGCGCCTTCGCCGACGACCTTCGTCCACTCCTCAACCATGGCTAACCAGACTGCGCGAATGCGCGACCGATCTTGCAGGCGTTCGGCAATCTCGCGCTCCTCTCGGAATCTCTCCTGCAGTTCGAAGTACGCCTGGCTTCCGGCTTGGTCGGAGACGCTTCCGCCGTGCTCGCGAACGATGCGCGCAGCGAGCGCGCCCGGGTCCAGGCGCTGCTCGATCAAGGTGCCGGCTGCGTCGAAAGTGACGAGTCTTATCATTTTCTTAATAAGTTGAAGAGATAGAGCAGCAGCGTGAGCACACCGCTGATCAACAGCATCGTTACGAGAGGGAAGTAGAAGGTGAAGCCGTCGTTGTGGATATAGATGTCGCCAGGCAGCCTACCGATTCGCAGACCCGGAATGCGCGAGAGGAGCAGGATCAGCGCCCCGAGCGCGGCGATGCCGAGACCGCTGAAGATGAGCACCTTGGCGACCCAGGAGAGGTCTTGCATCGTGCCCGATTCTGTTCCAAGCCGCCGTGACCGGCGCGGGCGCTACTTTTCCCCGGGCAGGATGATGCCTCTTAGGATCACCCTTTGAGCGAAGAGGAACACGACCAGCGTCGGAATCGCCGCGAGGGTCAGCGCCGCCATCATCACCGACATCGGAGCGCGGTTCTGCAGTTGGTAGATCCAGACCATCAGCGTCCACATCCGCTCGTCTTGCGCCACGAGAAACGCGTAGATGAAGGCGCCATACGCCCCCATGAACGCGGTCAGCGCGATAACCGCAAGCACCGGCTTCGTAAGCGGCACCGTAATTCGCCACAGCAGCGTGCCCTCGCCGGCGCCCTCGAGCGAGGCGTTCTCGAAAAGGTCTTTCGGGAGGCTGTCGAAGAAGCCCTTCAGCAGATAGATGCTGTAACCACTCGCGGCGGTGGGCAGCACGAGCGCGGCGAACGTGTTCAGCAAGCCGAGGTCCTTCAACAGAAGGAACGACGGAATCATCGTAACCTCCGCCGGGAAAGCCATCGTCGCAAGCAGGAACAGCAGTATCTTGCCCGTCGCCGGCAACGCGTAGCGCGACAGCGCCCACGCCGCAAGGGGATTCACGATCAACTGCGTAACGACCGCCAGCAAGCAGAAGATGACGGTGTTCCACACCGCCCGCCCATGCAAAGCGACGTAGTCAACGATGGTCGCGTAGTTTCGCCCGGTGTATTCGCGCTTGAGTGCCGAGGCGTTCCTCGAAGCGAACCACGCGTCGAACTGGGCGACGGGTAGCTCGTCCGAGCCGGTGAGCCTCATCCACTCTGTATCCGGTGAACCGTTGTGGAACCGCTGCGGCAGCGACTCGTCAAGGAACTCTTCGTAGAGGCTCTCCCCTGGAGCGGGCGCGATGCCGGCAAACTCAGTCGCGTTGCTGCGGATGCTGTCGGGAACCTGGTCAATCCGGTTTCGGAACCGTGCGCGCAGGAACTCCTGCCACTGGCTGCGCACCGTTATCGGGATGCGGAACTCGGCGGGGAGCGTCGCCTTGAACTCCAGCCACTCCTCCCACTTCTTGTCCTGCTTCGGTTGCCAAGTTTTGGTTCGATACAGTTCCCTCGGCGGCTGCACGGTTTGGAACACCGCGTTCTGTTCGATGTACGCCTCGTTCACAGCCTGCACACTGCCGTACCGCTCTCTGACGAACGCTTGATAACGAAGCAACAGGCGCGAGGAGATGCGTCCCGCGCCCGTCTGGAAGCCGACTTCCCACTGGTCGAGCGGCAACGACATCAAGAACTTTTCGAACCGAGCGCCTTCCTCGTCGGTCAGCGGCTTCACCTGCGGCGGGCTCTCGACCGGCTCGGTGGACATCAGCGTGAGCGCTGTCGCCTCGCCGTAGAACCACCCCGCCTGCTCAATCTTGCCGGCGTACTTGTCGTCAACGAACTTGCGAAACAGTTCCTGCTCGTCGCTCCAGTAGGCGGGCACGATGCGCTGGTCGTACTGGTCGGTTGGTCCTTTCGCCCCCGTGGCAGCCATGAGGAGGAAGGGATACACCATGGTGATGCCTCCCGCGCACAGAAGGAGGTACACCATCGCCAGCGCGAGGCGGCTGCGAAGCGAGCGCCTGCCAACGGGCGAGATCAGCGGCACGCAGCGACTCCTCGATGCATCAGGGTGAAGTTACCCGCTCCTGCTAAACTTCGCCCATGCGCTCGTGGTGGCGCGCCGTCCGCCCCGGATTCCTGGCTCTGCTCGTCTACTCGGTCGCTCGCCTGATCGGGTTCACCCTGCGCATCCGAGTGCTCGGCGAGGCGGAGAACCTGGAGCCGGTCGAGGGCGGGCGCATCGTGGCGGGCTGGCACGGGCGGTCGTTTCTTGCCGCCCTTCGCTGGCGTCGCAAGGGGTGGTGGGCGCTTGTCAGCCACTCCCGCGACGGCGAGATGCAGAACCGCATCTTTCGGCGGTTTGGATTCCGCACCGTGCGCGGCAGCACGGGCCGCGGAGGGGCGCGGGCAGCCGTTGAGTGTGCGCGCCTGCTGAGAGAGGGTGAGACCTTCGTTTTCACGCCGGACGGCCCACGAGGTCCCTCGCGCGAAGTGCAGCAAGGGGTTCTCTGGCTGGCGAAGCGAAGCGGAGCCGCAATCATTCCCGGGGGCGCGGCGGCGAGGCCGTGCTGGTTTGCCCGTTCCTGGGATCGGTACATGATTCCCATGCCGTTCGCCAAGGCGGTCATCGTGTTGGGCAAGCCGCTGTGGATCCCTAAGGATGCGGACGACGGCGAGATGCAGCGCTTGGCGGGTGAGCTGAAGGAGGCCCTCGATGAAGTGGAACGCCGCGCCGAGGAGGAGGTTGCCCGCTGATCTGGCTGCTGTACAACGCGCTCATCGTTCTCTTCGCGCCGCTGTGGGTGCCCTGGATGTGGCTGCGCGCAAAGAGGCGAGCGCAGTTGCCGAATTGGCGTGAGCGCGCAGGGGACTACGACATCGAGCGCAAACGAGACCGAAAGCGCATCTGGCTTCACGCGGTGAGCGTCGGGGAGGTGCGCGCCGCCGAGCCGATCCTAAGCGAGCTGCGCGCGATCCTGCCTGACCACGAGGTAGTGATTACCGTTACGACGAGCACCGGCTACGGCGTTGCGCAGAAACTGCTTGGAGAGTTGGCGCACGCGGTGTACTACTTCCCTTTGGACATCCCTCGGTTCTGCGTGAACGCAATGTTTCGCGTCGAGCCTGCGGTCGTCGCCGTGATGGAAACGGAACTGTGGATGAACTTCCTCACCGCGGCGAAGAGCATCGGCGCGCGCACGTGCCTTCTCAATGCGCGTGTCTCCGACAGGAGTTACCGAAGGGCGCGATGGCTTCGGTTCTTTTACCGCGCCGTCCTTGCACGAGTGGACGAGTGTTTGGCGCAAAGCGAGGTGGACGCGGAGCGGTTGCGCTCGCTGGGTGCGCGCACCGTGCGAGTCATCGGCAACTGCAAGTTCGATGAGGCGCTTCGCGAAGAGGGGTCAACCTCGTTCCGCTCATTGATGAACTTGAAAGACGGCGAGCCGCTCATCGTGGTCGGAAGCGTGCGCGGAGAGGACGAGGAGCGACTGGTGATCGAAGCCCTCGCCGGAATCGGGGCGCGGATTCTGTTCGCGCCCAGACACATCGAGCGCGCGAACGAAGTGGTCGAGATGGCGAAGGAGCGCGGCTTCGACGTGGGCAGGCGCTCTCTGGGAGAGGTTGAGAAACCGTTCGTCGTTCTCGACACCCTCGGCGAACTCTCGGGCGCGTATGTCGGTGCGGATGTCGCGATCGTCGGCGGCGGGTTCTCGAGGCTCGGAGGTCAGAACCTGATCCAACCGATGGCGGCGGGAGTGCCCGTAGTCTGCGGGCAGCACATGTTCAACTTTCGATCGGCGTTCGACGAGGCGCTTCGTGAGGGGGCCGCGGTCGTAGCCGGGGACGCGACGTCGCTTCGCTCCGCGGTCGAGTCGCTGCTCGCGGACGCCGATCTCCGGGCGAAGATGGGCAACGCAGGCAGGCGCGTAGTCGAGCGGAATCGCGGCAGCGCGCGCCGCTACGCCGAGGAGGTCGCCCGGCTGGCGCGCGAGTTCCACGAAGCGCGCTCCGCTCGTCGCAAGCAGGAACGGGGATAATCGCAGCGATGGACTGCATCTTCTGCAAGATTGCCGCAGGCGAGATTCCGTGCGACAAGGTGATGGAGACGGACTCCTTGATCGCCTTTCGAGACATCAGCCCTCAGGCGCCGACCCACGTGTTGGTCATTCCGAAGAAGCACGTTCCTGGCGTGCATGATGCAACCGAGGATGACGACCTCGGCGAGTTGCTCCTTGCCGCGAAAGAGGTGGCGCGCATCGAAGGCGTAGATCGCACAGGCTACCGTTTGGTCATCAACTCGGGGCAGCAAGGAGGGCAAACCGTTGACCACCTGCACCTCCATGTCCTTGGTGGGCGACAGATGACCTGGCCGCCGGGATAAGCCCCGCCGACTCCTGCGCCTGGCACGTGTGAGTGGGCGGGGTGGCTATACTATGCGCCAAGGATGAGTCAGCCGGAAGCCACCCAACTGCAGTGGGCTACGGTCGAGGCGTTGCAGGAGCACGACCTCCAGTTCTTCATCCAAAAGACCAACCTCCGCGCCCTGAAGGACGAGTTGCAGTCGCTTTCGGCGGGCGAGGTCGCCGAACTGGTCAACCAACTGGACGACGCGAAAGGAATCTTCATCCTCCGCCTCCTCGAGCCGGAGAAGGCGAGCGACGCGTTTTCTGAACTTCACCCGGAGCACCGAGACCGACTCCTGCAAACCCTTAGCGACGAGCGGCTCGCCGAACTGTTCAACAGCATGGCGCCGGACGACCGCACGCGTGTGCTTGAGGATCTCCCTGGCCGCGTTACGCAACGGCTCATCAACCTCCTTTCGCCTGAGGAGAGGCGAATCGCGCTCCAGTTGCTCGGCTATCCCGAGTTCTCGGTCGGGCGCCTGATGACCCCCGAGTACATCATGGTTCGGCCTCAGTGGACCGTTGGTCGCGCGTTGCAGCAGGTGCGCGACTACTACGTGAAGGCGGAGACTGCCAACGTTCTGTACGTTGCGGACGGGCGCGGGCACCTCGTGGCCGACCTGCTGCTCGCGGAACTCGTGGCAGCCGACCCAGAGGCGCTCATCGAAGACCTGATGGAGGGTCGCCCGGTGGTCTCGCTCCCCGTGGACCTGGACCAGGAGGAGGCGGTAGAGGTCTTTCGCAAGCACGTTCGCGTTGCGCTGCCCGTCGTGGACGCACAGGGCGTGCTGCTGGGAATCGTGACGCTCGACGACGTGCTCGATGTTGTCGAAGAGGAAGCAACCGAAGACTTCCAGAAGGCGGGCGGCGTCGAAGCGCTCGACGAGCCGTACATGGCAACCCCGTTCTGGGTTCTTATTCGCAAGCGCGCAGGGTGGTTGACGATTCTGTTCGTCTCGCAGATGCTGACAGCCACGGCGATGGATCGGTTCGCGGAGGAGATTGCGCGCGCGCTGGTGCTTGCTGTTTTTGTCCCGCTCATCATCAGTTCCGGAGGCAACAGCGGCTCTCAGGCCGCAACGCTGGTCATCCGAGCACTTGCCGTTCGCGACGTCGCGCTGAGCGACTGGTGGAGGGTCGTCCGGCGCGAGGCGATGGCCGGCCTCGCCCTGGGCGTGTTCCTCGGCGCAATCGGAGCGCTACGCATCGCGATATGGGAGGGCATCTGGGGCGCATACGGGCCGCACTGGCCCTGGCTCGCCATAACCATCTTTCTCTCGTTGGTGGGAGTTGTGCTTTGGGGAACGCTTGCCGGCTCCGCTTTGCCGCTGCTTCTCAAGCGGCTGGGTCTCGACCCGGCGACTTCATCCGCGCCTTTCGTGGCCACGCTCGTTGACGTAACCGGCATCGTGCTCTACTTCGAGATTTCGATGATCGTGTTGCGCGGCAGGCTGCTGTAGGCGCCTAATCTTCGCCCTTCGCGCCCCAGTCGGCAGGAACGAACAGATCCTCGAACGTGCGCACCGCGAACCGGTCGGTCATGCCGGAGACATAGTCCACCGCTCCGTCGAACCCTTGATACGGCGGCGGAAGTTCGCCTGGGTTCTCTACGTAGTGACAAAACAGCGAGCGTACCAGCGACTTTGCCTTCTCAACGTCGGGGAACCTGCGCGCATAGTCCATGTAGAACGCGTCGAACAGGAAGTCCTTCATCTCATCGAGCGTCCCACGCATCCCGTTACTCAAGCGAAGAACGGGAGCCGTGGCGCTCGACTCGATGAGGTCGCTAACCATCGCGCCGATGCGCCGCCCGTGCGTGTCCCCCAGCCCGCGGATGCCCTTCGGCACGTCCTCCCAGGCTATCCACCCCGCGCGCAACGCATCGTCCATGTCATGGTTCAGGTACGCAATTCGATCCGAGATGCGCACGACGGCGGCTTCGAGCGTTCCGACTGAGTCCTTCTCCAGTTCCGCCTCGAGGTCTCTCGTTCCCTTGCTGTGCCCGCCGATTCCTTCGATGGTCTCGTAGCAAAGATTCAGCCCCCTGCCATCGTTCTCGATCACCGTCAGAACGCGCACGCTCTGCTCAAAGTGCCTGAACCGGCGCTCCGGGCGAGCCTCACGAATCGCCTCGTTCAGCGCGAACTCTCCGGCGTGACCGAAAGGCGTGTGCCCAACATCGTGCCCAAGCGCGATCGCTTCGGTGAGGTCTTCGTTCAGCCTTAGCGCCCTCGCAACGGTGCGCGCGATTTGGGCAACCTCCAGCGTGTGTGTCAGCCGCGTGCGGTAGTGGTCGCCTTGCGGCGAGATGAACACCTGCGTCTTGTGCTTCAAACGCCGGAACGACTTGCTGTGCAGAATGCGGTCGCGATCCCGCTGGAAGACGGTGCGAACCGGATCCTCCTCTTCGGCGGTCGGTCTGCCGCGGCTTTCGCACGCGCGCGCCGCGTGTGGCGCGAGCCACTCGCGCTCGAACTCCTCCGTCCGCTCGCGGATGGGCTGGGTCAACGCTCCTCGCGCACCCTCCCGCGCCCTTCAGTCGGTTCAAGCCCGGCGAGATAGGAGACTGCTCGCCCTCCCTGCGGAGAACTGGAATCGGAGGGCGCCGGCACGCTCGAGTAGACCTCCAGCACCGCGTCGCAGTAGTCCTCCACCGTCCAGCGCTTCACGCTTCGTCGCGCGCCCTCTGAGAGGCGGCCGAGGAGGGCGGGGTTGCTGAGCACCTCGAGCGTCTTCTCCGCAAACTGGATTGGGCTGTTGCCAACCTTGTAACCGTTCACGTCCTCTTGGATGTTCTCACCCGCGCCTCCCCCATCCACGGCGACTGCGGGGAGGCCATAGGACATCGCCTCGCCGATTACCAGCCCCTGGGTTTCGGTCATGCTGCTGAACACGAAGAGGTCCGCGGCGATGTAATAGGTGTCTACGTCGCGTCTCGGCACCGCTCCAACGAAGCGCACCTTGTCCCCGACGCCGAGGGTTCGAGCAAGGGACTGTAACTGCTTCCTCGCTGGCCCGTCTCCCACCAGCCACAGGCGCGTCTCCGGACGCTGCGCCACCACGAGCGCGAGCGCTTCGAACAGCAGCCGCAGGTTCTTCTCGGGCGCGATCCGGCCCACATACAGCAATACCTTCTCGTTATCCCGCATACCTAAGAGGTCTCGTGCCTCGTCGCGCGACAAGGTTTTGGGCTTTGGCGTGCCGGTTGGGATGATCGAGATCGGAGAGCGGACGCCGTGTCTCCTGAGCGAGCGCTCCGCCGCCTCGCTCGGCGCTATGACGTGCGCGCAGCGGTTGTAGTAGTAGTTCGTGTGCTTCGCGATGCGATAGAGCAGGTACGCCCGCGGCACGAACGGCACATAGTGGACGTAGCGCTGATAGAGCGTATGGTACGTGCTCACGATCGGTATACCATGCGACTCCGCCCAACGAAGACCGACAAACCCGACGGTAAACGGCGTGTGCGTGTGGATGATGTCGAACTGCTGGTTTCGAAACGCCCGAATCCAGGGATAGAAAGGCGGTATCGCAAGAGGATAGCCGGGCGCCGACGGCAAGCGTATCGAGAGAAAGCGATGAACGTTCGGGTCTTCATCGCGATAACCGCGACACGACGTGGTGAAGATGTGAACCGAATGACCGCGCTCGCGCAACTCGTGAACAAGCGACTCGATGCTGATCGATACGCCGTTGACGATAGGAACGTAACTGTCAGAAAAGATCGCGACCCGAAGGCTTCGCTTAGTCGGGGTGCCGTCCATACTGATCTACGAAGCGCACGATGTCCGACAAACGGAAGCGGCGCTGATTTCCCGACGTGCGGTGGTGGTCAAGCCAGCCTCGGTTCGTGTACCGACGGACGGTAGCAGGGCAGACGCCAAGCAGCCGAGCAGCCTCCTCGAGGTTCAACTCCGGGTCAATGAGTCGACGGATAAACTCCTCCCTCGGCTCCTTGAACTTCTTCGTGTAGTACTTCTCGGTCACGCTGTCGTCGAACAGGCTGGCGAGGACCTGCAGGTTCTTCGGCGCCTCCTTGATCGCTGCCTCGAGGTCGGAAGTGATGACGGGCTTGGACAAAGGCTTCTTTCGCCGGCGAGGGCGCGGCGCGTTCAATCCCACCTTGCGGCTCTTGCCTCTCTTGGCAGGAGCCTGCTCCTCTTCCACGGGCTTCGGCTTTGTGGCGGGCGCGGCTGCAGCCGGCGCAGGCCTTTTCGCCTTCAGTTCATTGGCAGCGCGAACGGCTTCGACGACTTGGTTTGGCGTGCGCTTCGCTTCGCCGTCTCGTTGCGCGCTCGTCTCAACGCTCACAGCCGCCTTCGCTTCCACCTTCGGCGCGGGCGCATGAGTCTGTTCTTCTTCTACTTCGAACTCGTCGTCAAGAAATGCGCTCTCGATGTATGCTTCCGGGTCCAACACCTTCTTGGTCATCTGCCTTTCCTCCTCAACACCGCCATGCTGTCTCCAAGGCTGAGGAAACGATACCGCATTTGGACGGCTTCGGTGTAAGCCTTCCGCACGTTTTCGATTCCTCCAAGGGCGGCTACAAGCAACAGCATCGTCGTTCTGGGCATGTGAAAGTTTGTAATCAATCCGTCTACGACCTGGAACTCATACCCGGGGCGGATGAACAGACGCGTCTCTCCACCGCCTGCCCGCACCGAGCGCCTCCCTTCGGCGGCCGACTCCAGGGTTCGCGTGGTCGTAGTGCCCACAGCGATTATCCTACCCGTCGCAGCCGCAACAGCATCGGCTGTCTCTGGCGGAACGGTGAAACTTTCGCCGTGCATCTTGTGCTCCTCCGGGCGCTCCGCGCTGATCGGGCGGAACGTGTCCAGCCCGATATCCAGCGTCACGTACGCCACCTCGACGCCAAAACCTCGCAAGGCTGCGAGCATCTCGGGAGTGAAGTGAAGCCCGGCCGTCGGCGCAGCCGCGCTTCCCGGAGAGCGGGCGAACACTGTCTGGTACCGCTCCTGCACAGGGAGCGGCCCACGGATATACGGCGGCAGGGGCGTCTCGCCGGCGGACTCGATGCCCACGTGCTCCGGAATCCGCAGGAGCCGCCTACCGTCCGGCTCAACAGCCAGCACTTCTGCCTCGTAGCGGTCCTCGAGCAGCAGCCGAACGCCCGGCTTCAGCCGCCTGCCGGGCTTGCAGACTGCGAGGAACAGGTCGCCCCCCTCATCCCCTGCCTGCTTCTGCAGGAGCACCTCCACGCGCGCGCCTCCGCCGACCTTCACCCCTTGCAGCCGCCGAGCGGTGACCCGCGTGTCGTTGAGCACCAAGAGGTCGCCGGGCGCAAGAAGCCCGGGCAGGTCGTAGAAGCGCAGGTGCTGGATACCGCCAACCTCTGGGTTGAGGTGAAGCAGGCGGCTGTGATCCCTCGGCTCCACCGCCTCCTGGGCGATGAGTTCCTCCGGCAGATGATAGTCCAGCCAATCGAGGTCGGCTTCGGGCACGAGCACCATTCTGTTCCGCCCAGCGGTTGGCGTCATCCAGCATGGATTGGTGCAGGGCGCGTGGGCATCGGCGCCCCGCGAAGCATGATGCGAACGACGTACGCCGCCCAGAGGGAGAGCCCAAGCAACTCAACGAAGCCGGTCACGCCCATTGACAGGAACGCAGCGTTCGAATAGTCGGTCGCTATCTCCAGTCCGACGCGCGCTGCATTGCCGACGTTGAGCAGCCAGAACGTCGCCCACAGCGGCCGCTCGAGCGAAGGCGGCACATCGTTCATACGGGCGACCACGTGCATCCCCACGCCGATGATCATCTGGCTGATGAAGCCGACGGTAATCGCATGACGAATCGCACCCGTGTAGGCGTGCGAGAACGGCTCGCCGATGAGGGCAAGATGCAGCGGCTCGAGAGCCGTGAGCGCCGCGCCGATGAGCAGCCAACTGAATGCGGCGCGGATAAACTTCTGCGATGGAAAGCGCTCCTGCAACGGCTCGAACATGCGAGACGCGGCAACGAGCGCAACGGCACCCGCGAGCAGCAGCACCCCGCTGAAGTGATACGGAAGCCTCGAAGCGGCATCAAGGTCGTTGCCGAAGGCGAGCACCCAGCCGCCCATCCGCAGAAGAAGCCCACCGTTCCACAGCGCAAAGCCGAGAAGGCCAAGCCTCTTCGACGCCTCCCGTGCCCCGAAGCACGAGTTCATCTTCACCAGCGCAACGCCGAAGATCATCATCGTCACGAAGCCCAAGAATTGAGCCTCACGATACGGGGGGAACCACTCTGCCACAAACAGAATCCCCTGCCTGCCCCCCGCGTGGGAGCCTGCAAAGAGAAACGGCTCGGCGAGTGCGACAGCCACGAACCACGCGAGCGCCGTGAACACGAGCAGCGTTTGCCAAGTTACGCCGCCGCCGGTTCGGTGCCTTGTGTTCCCGATGTTGAAGATGAACAGCAGCACCGCCACAACCTGCGCGAGGCACGAAGCGACACCGACGGGAATCCATATCGAGCGATCCACCGCCACCAGCGGCTCGGCGACAAATCGGACTGCGATCCCCACGCCCATCAGGATCAAAGAGGCATACGCCAGGCGGTGGAAAAGCCTCGCCATCGCTTGCGAGGGCGCATGCTGCTGCAACGCAAAGCCCATCACGAAGAATCCAACCCAGCCGTACAACTGCGAGTTAGCATGTGCGAGGATGTACGGCATCCATGCTCCCGTCGTGTAGGAGGCGTTCAGCGCAATGCCCGCAAGCGCAACCGCACCAAGCAGGCAGCCTGCGGTCAGTACGGTGAACACACCCGCCAGAAAGAACGGGCGATAGATGTTGACCATCGCTCTCGCCTCGGGAGAAGGGCGAGTGACGCGGTTCGGCAGGATGCGCAATCCCCGCGCATCGGTTGTACTCATGCCTTGATGATGACGCCCGCAAGCAGGCGGCACCATGACGGAGGTCATAGCCCTGTCTGGTCAGACCTGCTGGGATTTCCACCTGCCTGCGCGGAAGAGGAGGATCATGGCGACTCCGTGAACGGCCTGCGTCGCCGACATCACCCACCACGCGCCGGTTGAGTCGAAACCGAGGGCGACGGCGAACAGCCACACCGCCGGAACACGGACGAACCAAGAGGTAATCAGAGCCATCCACATCGGACGAATCGAGTCGCCGGCGCCCTGATGCGCACCGGTCAACACCACCGCTATCGCGAACAGCGGCTCGGTGATCGCGATGATTCGTAGGAACGAGGTGGCAAGCGCCATCTGCGTTGGGTCCGCCACGAACCACGCGGAGAGTTGCGGCGCAAATACCAGAAACATCACAGAAACGAACACCGTGAACAACGTCGCTTGATGCGTGGCGCACCACGCAAGACGCTCTGCGCGCTCGGGCTTCTTTGCGCCGAGCGACTGGCCGACGAGCGCCGACGCCGCCATCATGTAGCCGAACGCGGGCATGAAGGCGATCGCTTCCATCGAAAACCCCACGCGCATCGCGCCGAGCGCAGTCTCCCCTTCGAGGGTGTGCTTGAGCGCTGCGGAGAAGGCGAACAGGCTCGTTACGCGAATGAGCGATGAGATAGACGCGGGCACGGCGATGCGGATGATGCGCCGCGCCCAATCGAGTGACGGCATCTCGATGCGATAGAGTACGCCCAACTTCGTCCGGCTGGCGACTGGAAGGTACACGAGCGCAGAAAAGTACGCGCTGATGGAGAACGCGATGCCCGCGCCCGCGATGCCCAAGTTCGCGCCTGGAATCGTGAGCGTTCCTTCCGCGATGTCCCATCCGAACAGGCTGAGCGAATAGGGCACAAGCCGCGTGGGGAACATCAGCAGATAGTTCAGCAAGATGTGCAGAAGAATCTGCACTCCGGAAACTACCATCGGCGTTCGCGTGTCCCCTACAGCGCGCAGGCATGCCCCGACCGTGCTGAACACGAACACCGCCGGCATACCGATGATCACCGGATGAATGTAGCGCAGCATCTCGTGATACGCCGGGCCGCCGGGCTTCACGAGGATGCTTGCCGCGAGCGGCGCGAGCAGCGCAGCGACACCAGAAGAGATTAGCCCCAACGCGATGCTCAAGGAGACGCTCTGCCTCGCCGCCTTTGCCATGTTCGTTGGGTCGTCCGCGCCGTAGAAGCGACTCACCACCGCGGTCGCTGCCGTTCCAAGCGCGAACGCGACGCTGAAAAACAGGAACGTGATATTGATGGCCGCGCCGGAGGCTGTCAGTGACGCAGGCCCCAGCGACCCCACGAACTTGCTGTCCAAGAGGCTGTTGACAACCTGTAAGGAGTTGAGAGCGATGACCGGCCATGCCAGGTCCCACACGGTCCAGTGGTCGGCGAATCGTCCGGTTCGCTCCTTCGGCGGCGTGCCTGTCTTCAGCGCGGCATTACGGGAGGACAAGCAACTCCTTCGGGCTTTTCGTAAGGATTTCGCAGCCGTCCCGCGTAATGACAACATCGTCCTCAATTCGCACCCCGCCGAAGCCCGGAATGTAGACGCCCGGCTCTACCGTCCAGACCTGACCCTCTTCGAGAGTGTCCTCGCTCGAGGGGGACATGCGGCCGACGTCATGCACTTCGGCGCCCAATCCATGACCCAAGCCGTGGCCAAAGTACTTGTCGAGCCCCTTCTCCGCGAGTGCTGCCCTCGCAATGGCGTCCACGTCGCGCGCCGGCACGCCCGGGCGCACGGCGTCGAGCGCGCGAAGTTGCGCGTCCAGCACGGCGTGATACACCTCGCGCTGGCGGTCGTCGGCCTCCAGGATAACGACCGTGCGGGTCAGGTCGCTGCAATACCCGTCCACCTGCGCGCCGAAGTCCATCGTTACGAAGTCGCCCCTCTCGAGTTTGCGCTCGCTCGGCGTGCCGTGCGGACGCGAGGTCCGCTCACCGCTCACGGCGATGGTTTCGAACGCGACCTTCGCCTTCTGCCGCCGAATGTAGAAGTCAATCTCCATCGCGATGTCGTACTCCGTAACTCCTGGCTGCATCAGGCGAAGGACATGGTCGAAGCACGCGTCCGCTACGCCGCACGCTGCGCGAATCTTCGCAATCTCATCCGGCGTCTTGATGCGTCGCAACGGATCGATCACTCCTTCAAGCGGCACGAGCGCAACCCCCTCCATCGCCTCCGAGAGGTGGCGGTGCGTGGCGAACGTCATGTGCTCCGCCTCGAAGCCCAATGTGGTAATGCCCAATCGACTGACCTGCGCCGCGATTGCTTGGGCGGAGGTCGTGGGGTTGGCGTACACGCTCAAGGACAGCGCGCTGACCTGCTCGTGCGCCTGTTCGTCATAGCGCGAGTCGGTGATGAACACGCCGTCCGCATCCGTGAGGATAACATACCCGCTGCTTCCGCTAAAGCCGGTCAGGTATGCGACGTTGCGAATCTGCGTAACAAGCAGAGCGGGAGCGTCTTGCTCCCGCATCTTCCGACGAACGACCTGGATTCTCTCTTCCATCTTCTAACTCACAACTGCGCCTCGATGAGGGTGCTGACCCCTTCGAGAGCAAGCACGTAGCCTGCGACGCCCAGCCCCGAAATGACGCCTTGACACGCCCCCGACACAACCGATGTATGCCGGAACTCCTCGCGCGCGAAGATGTTGCTGATGTGCACCTCGATGCACGGAATCCTCACCGCCGCAATCGCATCCCGAAGCGCGACCGAAGTGTGCGCCAGACCGCCGGGGTTGATGACGATGCCCGACGCCCACTCGCGATGCTCGTGAATCGCATCAATCAGTGCGCCCTCGTGGTTCGACTGCAAGATGCGCACTTCCATGCGCAACTCCTTCGCCCGCTTTGTGATTAGCTCGTCCACTGCGGCGAGCGTTGACGCGCCGTAGATGTCCACCTCGCGAAAGCCCAACAGGTTCAAGTTCGGGCCGTGCAGCACCAAAACGTTTCTTCGCTCAGCCATCGCTGTTCCTCTCGCTTTCCCCCTTCGAGGCTTCGTCCATCGGAATTGCGGACTCCGGCAGCATCTGCGGGATGCCGTCAAGCACCGGGTAGCCGTAGCCGCACTCCGTGCATACCAGAAACTCGCCCGCCTGCCTCACGGGCGGGCGGGAGGGACAACGCGGGCACGCCAGCACCTCCAGCAGCAGGTCGTCAAGCACTGGCGCACACCTCGCGGTACACCTCGAGCGTCCGCTCGGCTGCCGCTTCCCATGTGAATTGCTTGGCTCGCTGCAAACCCCGCTCACGCATGCCGGCGAGCATACTCGAATCTTGAAGCAGAGAGGCGATGCGAGCTGCCCAAATTGCGGGGTCGAGCCGCTCCTCGATCACGCCCGCGTCCCCGATCACCTCCGGCAGCGCGCCGCCCGCAGACGACAGCACGGGCGTGCCGCATGCCATCGCCTCCACCACCGGCAGCCCAAACCCCTCATAGTGACTCGGGCAGAGATAAAGGTCGGCAGCCGAGTAGAGCGCGGGCATGTCCTCATCGTCAACGTAGCCGGTGAACTGCACCCGCGCGCGCGACCCGCCTTCCCACTCCTCCATCCCCCAGCCGGGCTTGCCGGTTACAACAAGCCGGTGAGGCACCCCGGCCGGCAGGCGCTCGGCGGCCTCGATCGCAAGCGCCATGTTCTTCCGCGGCCAGCGCGTGCCCACCGTGAGAACGTAGGGTGGTTCCACGCCGTATCTGCCCAATCGGGCGAGCGCGTCGTCCCTCGGAACCGGCTTGTACCGCTCTTCCACCCCGTTCCAGGTGACGACGACCTTGTCTTCCGGCACGCCGAGCAGCCGCACGATGTCCCGCTTGCTCGTCTCGCTCACGGTTATGACCCTCCTCGCCCGCCGAGCCGAGCCGGGAACCAGGCGCGATAGCAGGAAGCGGTCGCGGGGGCGAAACCATTCGGGCCCGATGAGGAAGCTCACGTCGTGGATGGTCGTGATGCCGCCGGGCGCGAGCGGGCTGAGCGTGTACTGCGTGTGGAACGCCCGGGCGCCCAGCCGCCGCGCCGCCAGGGGCATGCGAACCTGGTTGAAATACCGGTTCTGCCGCCCGCCCAGCCGCACCCAGCGCGCCCACTCCGGCATTTCAGGAAGGCAATCGGGCTTCTGCAGGTTACTCAACAGCAGGAGCCGCAATCCCGGATCTTTTACCAGCATAGCCCTTACGATCCCGGTCCAGTACGTCGAGTCCCCGGTGTTCTCGCCCCCAACAAGGGTGCAATCTACGGCGACAACAGGGAGCGCGGAGCGGGACATTCGGCGTATGTGCTATTGTGGCTCCGCGAAGTTCGTGGAACCACAGGAGCACGCAATGAAGCGATCGAACGGAATTCTGCTCGGAACGATCTTGGTGTTTCTCGTCGGCGTTGTGCTGTTAATGCAAACAGCCAGCGATCCGTTCGCTGGCCAGTCCCAGCCGGGCCACGACCATGAAGAGCCTGAACAGCAGGCTACTGAGAACGAAGCGGGCACCCTCTCCCCCGACAGTATCACAGGCGAGAAGAACGCTGTTACGGCTGACGACCTGGCGAACACCATGACCGACCCGGCCGCGAACCAGCAGGGGAAGGCCATCCCCGCCGCTCCCCACCGGGAGAAGTTTCAGGGCGTGAACACCCAGTCCGCCGAGCCGACCAGCCGCTGGTACGACCCGAATCGCAAAGCCGGCGACTCCAAGTAGACCAACCACCCGGGTTCGAGCGGTCGGATATACTGCAGGGTAGGTCGAGCCGCGTCAAGGATGATGCGGTGCGCCCGGCACACGGATGAGGATGAGGGCTGCTCGCCGCAAAGGTCTGCAAGGTAGCCACTGGCGAACCGACGCCGGCGGTGTGCTACTCGTTGCTGCGTCCCTGTTCCTCTTGCTCAGCCTGCTGCTGCCCGATACGGGCGTCCTGGGGGGCACGGTTGCTGCGCTGTTGCGGGGGCTGTTCGGCGCGGGGGCATGGGTCTGTCCGCTGCTGCCCGCCATCGCAGGCGTCGCCCTGCTCTTCGGGAAGACCCCGATACGCACCGACCAGGTTACGATCGGACTCTCGCTGGTGTACCTCTCCGCGCTTGGGTTCCTTGCCAAGCCTTCGCCTGAGGGGGACTTCCTCGACCCGTTCGTCGTTGCCGAAACCGGCGGCTATGTCGGCGCGATTACCGCGACGGTGTTTCGCTTCCTGCTGGGGAGCGCGATGGGCGTCGGCTTGGGCGCCATCGCGACCGTTGGCGCAATCCTTTGCATGAACACGCCCGTCCGCGCCGCCGCCGAGTCGGCCTCCAACTACGTCGCAGCCCTGCGCGAGAGGCGCAAGGAGCACGAGCGACGCAAACGGCGCAAGCCCGCCCGCGCCGCAGTTAGGATGCCCGCCGAGCAGAGCGAACAGGAGCCGGAGGAATCGCCCGCTGTGCCGATGGTTGTTACCGCGCCCGATGAACGGCGCGGGCCGCGAAAGCGCACAACGCTCGAAGGCGCAGAAGAGGCGCAAGCCGCCGCCCTCATTGCGGTCGAGGAGCCAACGCCGAAGGAGGGCTATGAACTGCCGCCCCTGGCGCTGCTCACCGAGCCGCTCGACCGTAGCCCGAAACGCAATCAGAGCGAACTGCAGAAGAACCGCGGAATCCTCGAGAGCACGCTCGAGGAGTTCGGCATCGAGGCGGAGGTCGTGGAGTTCGCGCATGGCCCGACGTTGACTCGATACGAGATCGTTCTCGGCCCCGGCGTTCGCGTGTCGCGCATCAAGTCGCTCGCCGACAACATCGCGATGAGTCTCGCCGCGCATCACGTGCGCGTCGAAGCGCCGATACCGGGCAAGGCGGCGATCGGCATCGAGGTACCCAACGCCGTGCGCTCGCTCGTCACGCTGAGGGAGGTCGCAGAGAACGAGCAGTTCCTCAATCACGCGAGCAAACTCGCCGTGTGCCTCGGCAAGGACGTCGCCGGGCAGAACGTGTATGCCGACCTGACCCAGATGCCGCACCTGCTCATAGGAGGCGCGACGAACAGCGGCAAGTCGATCGCTCTCGCCACTCTCATCACCAGCCTGCTGATGCGGAACACGCCGAAGGACCTGCGGCTGGTGCTGCTCGACCCGAAGCGCGTGGAGCTCACGCTGTTCGACGGCATCCCGCACCTTATGTGCCCTGTCGTCAAGGACGTGGAGATGATGGCGGCGACGCTTCGCCTCGTTTGGAAGGAGATGGACGACCGCTACGACCTGCTCTCCGAGGTCGGCGCACGGAACATTGACGCCTATAACCAGAAGGTCTCGTTTGCGGAGAGGCTGCCGTACGTCGTTGTGGTGATTGACGAACTCGCCGACCTCATGATCCAAGCCGCCAACGATGTCGAGGCATCGATCTGTCGCCTTGCGCAACTCGCGCGCGCGACCGGCATCCATCTCGTCATCGCAACGCAGCGCCCGTCGGTTGATGTGATTACGGGAACGATCAAGGCGAACGTGTCGAGCCGCGTCGCGTTTGCGGTTTCATCGCAGGTGGACTCGAGGACGATTCTTGATTGCGGCGGAGCCGAGAACCTCATCGGCAAGGGCGACATGCTCTTCCTGCCCATCGGCGCGGCGAAGCCGCAGCGCATCCAGGGGTGCTACGTGTCGGAAGCCGAGATTCATGAGGTGTGCGAGCACTGGCGAAGTCAGGCGAAGCCGCACTACTCGATGGACCCCGTGGCAGCCCTCGCCGAGCGACAGGAAGCGCGCCTCGGAGAGCACAGCGCCAACGACGACCCGCTCTACGCCGAAGCCGTGCGCTGGGTCGCCGAACGCGGCGAGGCAAGCACCTCGATGCTGCAACGGCGGTTCAAGATCGGGTTCCAACGCGCGTCCAGGCTGCTGGATACGATGGAGGAGCACGGCGTCGTCGGCCCGCGCGACGGCCCCCGCCCCCGCGAAGTGCTGATCAGCCCGCTGGAGGCGGAGGAGATGCTGGGGGAGGTTTAGGGCGCGCCAGCCCAGAGGGCGGAGAGGACTCTGGCAGTGTCTTTAGGTAGCCGAGGCAGCGCTGTCTTCCGTCACTTTCCTCAGAAGTTTGTCAATGTAGTTAGCCTTGTCCTCCCGCTGGAACAAGACGTTCCGCTCCTCGAACTTATCCTTCGTCATGCCGTCGCCCCACCAAGCGACCTCCGGAACGCGCGTGCTGGAGACGATGAACGAGTTCAGCGTCACCGCCGGGTCGCCCAGTTGGCGTTCCAGGTCCTTGATCGTCAGGTGGAAGCGGATCTTCGGGTCCTCCGGGCCCTCGAGATTCCGCAGTCCCTTGGGATCGATGAAGCTCACGTACTGGCGGTCGTCGGCCAGCAGCCAGAGGATGAAGTCAGCGTAGAAGTTGCCCGCCTCGAAGAAGCCGATGCCGCGGCCGCGACTCATGTTGCGCAGCAGGTAGAGCTCCTTGCCCTTGAGGACGTCTTTGCCTTTCTCTGACACGCAAAACTTCTGAAGATCTAGGACGAAGTCGCGCTCGCCCTCGTTCTCCAACACGACGGGCTTGACCTCGATCACGTCGTTGCCGACGTAGATGAGCGGTTCGTAGAGGTGGCGGCCGAAGGCAATGGCATGCAGGGACTGGAACTCCACGTTCCGCAGCTTGCCCGCGCCGATCAGCCCCTTGATCTCCTCCAGCTTCTGGATGATGTCCTCGCGCGACTGCTCGATGAGCAGCCGGTACTCGTTGATGAAGTTGGGATCGTCCTCGGAGAGCTCCCGGTATTCCAGGTGGCCGCCCTCGAATTCCTGCTTCCTGAATTTGTAGTAGCGGTCCAGGTACTTCTTGAAGAGGGCTGCCGCGATCTCCTGCCAGCGCAGGACCTGCTGGAACGACCGGAAGTGCATCTCCTCCTTGGGAATGAGCAGCACGTACCAGTCCTTCCGCCCCAGGAGACTCGCCAGGCTGCCGCGTGGAAGGGTGAGGTTGTGCCAGGCGCGCTCGTTCTTGAACTGCTGAAGCTCGAAGTAGATGGCGTCGAAGTCGAGGAATGCCAGATGCTGTTCGTCGAAGTAGTGTTTCTCACGCTCCGCCGCCTGCATGCTCGTCCGACCGGCTCCGCTGGCCATGGCCTGCAGCTTGGGATACCAGTCCACCACGACGGGGTGGCGGACGAGGTAGTCGGGCGGCTCGTCCAAGGCGGGCTTCGGTCCGTCCTTCTTGAAGTCGATGCCTTCCCGTAGGCGGACCATCTTGAGCTTCTTGCTCCCCAGGTTCTTGATGACCGGAAGCACGAACTCGATCCTGTCCTCGTTCGCCGGGAGGCCCTCGTCCTCGAGGTACTCCTTGAACTGGCGCATGTAGTCCGCGCGGATGCCGAAGATGTTGAGCGTCTCCAAGGTCTCGATGTTCTTGGGCGCGGCCTGTCCCTCCAGCCTCCGGCTGCGCTTGAGGGAGAAGTCCTTCCCCTTGAGCCGGACGCCGCGACCGAAGAGCTGAATGATCTGGGGGCCCTCGTTGCGCCCGATGTTCATCAGGCCCATGGTGCTGACCCGCCAGCTCGACCAGCCCTCCGTGAACTTCTTGGACCCAATCAGGATGTTGATCGTGGACGCATCGTCGTTGAGGGCGCGGAAGAGGGAGCCCGAGAATTCCTTCTCCGTGACGACCAGTTCCCTCTGCTCCTCGCTCAGCTTGGAGAGCGCCGAGGCGTCGCCGACGTTGATTACGCCGAAGGCGTCATTGTCGCCCAGCCGCAGCGCCACTTCGCCGTCCGTGCCCTTGAGATTCTCCACGTGCAGCGCGGCCGTGGTGGGGGCATTGAAGAGCACGCGCAGGATGTCGTCGAAGATCTGGTCGGGCGAGAGGCCAAGCGTATTCAGATACCGGTATGTCCCCTGGAAGAGTTCCCGCCCCTTGGCGTCAAGGAGGCCGGAGTGTCCCGCAAGCAGCCGTTCGATGGATGCCACACTCTCGTCGCGCTCTCGCACGAAGGTCGCCAGCGACAGAAGGATGTCCACGACGTCGGAGACCTTCCGCCGGTTCTGCGTGCGGACTGCGTTAACGCTGCCGCCCACGAAGATCCAGAGTGGGCGCTCGATCAAGAAGGGCCGGAACTCCTCCGACTTGTCCCGGTAAAGCTTGAGTTGCTGGTAAAACGAGAGGAGGCAAGCGGTCAGGTACTGCCGGCGCACGTTCTCATCCGAGTCGTCGGCCAGGTTCAGGATGCGGTAGTCCTTTCCGTATCCGTCTCCGTAGAAGTACTTGTACGAGTAGTCGAAGAGGATGGATTTGGCATACGTTTGCGCTAGGGCTCGGTTGCTACTGGCTTTCATCGCCTGGCCAAAGGTCGCTGAGTACTCGAACGAGAAGCCGTTCTCGCAGAGCTGGTTCCGCTTCTGCATCCATGCGCCGATCTCCGCGCCGCTGGTGCCCCGGTGCCCCTCGTCCACGATGACCAGGTTGTTCCCCTCGAACGCGTTCACGGCCACGGTCTTCTCGCCCATCTCCTCCCGCAGCTTGTGGATGTCCAGAATTTCCACGGCGCGGCCGGTAAACAGACCCCTCCCCTCCTTCGAGAAGAGCTCTGCATCAATGCCCGACAGCTGGAACTCCTCCAGATGCTGGTGCGAGAGCCCCTCGTTCGGCGTGAGCAGGATGACGCGGTTCACCTGCCTGCCGCCGTGCAGGTTCAGGTAGTGCTGGTACTGGAGGATGTTGATGTGCATGAGAAGCGTCTTGCCGCTTCCGGTCGCCATCCAGAACGCGACCTTGTTCAGATCCTGCCTCGTGTACGGCTCGATGCAACTCGCCTCCGGCACGGGCCCTCCGGGCGACCCCGGAACGGGATACTCGCCCCGATTGAAGGTATCCACGTGGGCGTTCAGTTGCGCGAGCAGCCTCTCCGGGTCCCGGAAGTACCGGTCGAGATAGATCTCGGCGAAAAGCAGAGCGAGGTACTGGAAGTACTTCGGATAGAGGAAGGGGCCTGCGTGATTCCGCCTCTCCGTGATCCGCCGCCAGTGGCGCACGATGTTCTGGTCGTAGGCCAGCAGCAGGTCGTGGGGCAGGTCCGGCCTGTCGAAGAGCAGCCGCAGGTTGTGGTGGAAGCGGGTGACGTTGTTCTCATCGAACCCCTCGTACTCCGGGGCCCGCAGGTTCGCGGTCAGGCGCTCGAAGCTGCGCACGCCGAAGAGGTCGAGCAGCCACTGGTGGAGCACCAGCCGCTGCTCGAAGCGCAAGGGCCTCTGTTCGTCGCCCCGCGCCCCCGGGTTCCCACGTCTGGGTCGTCCTCTCGGCACGCTCGAGCCTCCTACACGTCCTGCACGTCGAACATGAGCCGCCTGAATTCCTCCTCGATGAGCCGGACCTTCCAGGTCTGGTCGGCCTTGCGGAGGTTTTCCAGGTTGTTGTCGCCGTTCACGTAGATGACGTCGTACTCCTGGTCCTTGGTGTTGTAGCCTTGCTTACGGAACCACGCATCGAGGGCGTCGTTGTCCAGCTCCTTCGTGTTACGCCAAAGGATGAGCACCCGTTCGCCCTGCGGGTTCGTGCCCGTGACGACGCGCACGCCGCCGATGTGGTCGATGGTCTTCACGCGGAGGCCGATCAGGTAGTTGAAGGTCTCCAGGAGGTCCACCACCGTCGGCTTCGTCTCGCCGGCGGTTTCGGTCGCGATGTTGAGCTTGTAGTTGAAGGGGTCTTCGAAGCGCTCGACATTCAAGATCGACGGGCTCTCTCGCGCCTCGACGTCGAGCATGTACCGGAGGACGTAGTCCTCCCGGAACGTCGCATGTTGTTCGAGCAGTGTCTGCTGGGGGCCCGTGCGCTTGAGTTCGAGATTGTTGAGCGTGTCCTCGTAGGATTCGAGTCGGAGGACCTTTACGATACGCGGGCTGCGCTCGACCTCCTCTTCTGTAGCCAACCGCCTCGGTTTCCCGTCCTTCCAGTCAGGCGTGAATGTGACTTTCTTAACACGTGGCAGAAGCACCGTGTCGAAGTAGTCGCCCATATCGACAAGCGCAAAACGGCGCGTTCCGCCATCACGCCGGTTAAGGTTCAGGATCGCGTGTCCCGATGTACCAGAACCGGCGAAGAAGTCGATGAAGTACCCGTCCTTTGCCATTCCGATCTCGGCACATCGCTCCACTAGGGCAACAGGCTTAGGGAAATCGAAGACGGCCTGGCCGAAGAGATCTCCCACCAGTTCCTTGCCGTTCTCGTTGTTAATCTCCTTGTCGATCCAGATTGACTTTGCCTTCGTTGTTGCGACTTCCCCTTCCTCACTGTGGAGCCGATCCTTGCGGAACACGCGCCATGCACCGGTCCTCGCCTGGCGCGCTACCAGCTCGCTGATATTCTCTTGGGCCAATTCCCTCCCCCAAGTCCAGCAGCCATCCTCTCCGCGCGAATTGCGGGGGAGAATCTCAACCGTGTGGGTCGCGTCCCGTTCTAGGCGCACGCTGCCGCGGTTGGCGTCAGCGAAGAACGGGTAAAAGAGATTGGGACGATTCGCTCGCGTGAACACCGGATTCCGGTTCCTGAGCTCAAGGAGGCGGAAAGGTCCCTTCTCATCTCTCTCACGATACTCCGCC
>Ga0209172_10002942_pt1 | contig 27883 bp, 21 predicted proteins | sample LarsenN4metaG_FD_184113 | JGI IMG/M metagenome (GOLD analysis project Ga0209172, IMG submission 184113) | Hot spring sediment bacterial and archeal communities from British Columbia, Canada, to study Microbial Dark Matter (Phase II) - Larsen... ... | reverse complement strand
ACTTTCTTTCCTGGATCTTTCATAGGACCCTCTCTCCACCTACGCATCACGTGTCGCGGATCACGCGTCATGCTCAGAATCGTACCGCCACGCTACCATAGCCGTGTAGCTTGATCCACACGCTGATGGCCAGCACCAGACTGATCACGCCGAGCGTGAGATAGTCCGCGAGGCGAAGGCGCAGCTCAAGGAACGGATGCTTGCGCGCCCCGGGGCCGATGCCTTTCGCTTCCAGCGCCATCGCCAGGAGGCGCGTCTGGCGCAAGGTGTGACCGATCAGCGGGACGAGCAGGGGCGGATAGCGACGGACGCGGGCCAACCAGTTGCCCGCCCCGAGATCGAGTCCGCGCGAGCGCTGCGCTTGCATGATCTGTCCGGCGGCTCCAATCAGGCTCGGCACCCAGCGAAAGGCTAAGGTGAGCGCGAAGCTCACCGACCCCGGCAAGCCCAGACGTTCGAGCGCGAGCGTGAATTCTTCGATCGTGGTGGTGGAGAGCAAGAGGAGGCCGTCCAGCAGCATCAAATCAAGCCGGAACCCCATCCCGATGCCGAAAGCGAGACCTTCGCGCGTGATCGTACGGGAGCCGATAGAAAACGCCGGTGTGGGACCCGACACGAACAGTGGCCAGAGCAGCACACAGTACAGGTACAAGAGGATCAGGAGCAGCCCGAGCTTGCGCAGGTTCGCGAGCGCGCGGGCCGACGCCAGCAGGGCGAGCGTCAGGACGGTCACGGCCCCCAGGTAGCGAGGATCGGAAAACACCAGCGCGATGACGAAGAGCGCACCGAGCCCCAGGACCTTGGTTCGCGGGTCCAGCCGATGCAGCCAGGTGTTGCGGTCAAGATAGAGGAAGAATTGGTTCATCGCATCGCCGCTTTGACTTCACCCACCGTCAGCAACGTGTGTCCCCACCGCATCGCGAAGCGCGTGACCAGGGGCAGTTCCAAGCCGCTGCCTGCGAGCCGTTCGTCCGTGCCAATCCTATGGAAAATCTCACGCGTAAGGCCATCGGCAAGCACACGGCCCTCCGCCATCACGACGCACCGTTGCGCATATTCGGCGACGAGCCGGAGGACGTGGGTGATCATGACGATCGTATGGCCGTCCTGATGCAGGCGCTGGATCATGCGCATCATCCGGTCGGTCTGCTCGGCATCCAGGCCGGTGCTAGGCTCGTCGAAGATCAGGATCGGGGGCCTTGCGGCCAGCACCGAGGCGACGGCGACTCGCTGGCGGTCGCCCTTCGGCAGCGAGAAGGGATCCTGGTCGGTGATCCCCGGCGAGACCAGGCCCACGGCTCGCAGCGCCTCGGCCACGCGCTGTTCACAGTCGGCGGGTGAACAGCCAAGGTTGCGGGGTCCGAAGGCGACTTCCTCCGCGACCGTCTCGGCGAAAATCTGATGATCCGGGTTCTGGAAGACATACCCGACTTCGCGTGCGAGCGGGCCCGTGCCCCACTCGCGCGTGTCGCGACCCCTGACGAGCACGTGTCCATGCGTCGGCAGCGTCAAGCCATTCATGAGCCCCGCCAGCGTGGTCTTCCCGGAACCGTTCCGCCCGATAATCGCGACAAACTCGCCTTCATGAATCGTCAGATTCACGTTCGCGAGGACCGTGCCCCCCGGCTCATAGGCAAAGGAGACGTCCTGCATCTGGATGACCGGAGCGGCCACGCGGGCCGGCGCCGGCGGGGGCTCCACGGGCCCGGGAGGGAGGCTCACGCGCAGGCTGTCCGCGAGGGTCCAGGCTTCTTCGACGGTCAGCGGAGTGTCCGATGTGCTCACGCTCTCGAAGCACTCAGCGAGCGGCAGTGGACGGATGCCGAAGCGGCGGCCGAATTCACCCTGCGCGAAGAATGCGCGCGGTGGACCCTCCCACGCCAGGCGGCCCTGGTCGAGCACGCAGACCCGGTCGGCCTTCGCAGCGTCTTCGGGATCATGATCGGCGATGAGCACCCCAGTGCCTGCCGCGCGCAGTTCAGCGAGGAGGGCCATCAACGCGCGCCGGCCCTCCGGATCCAGGTCCGTCATGGGCTCATCCAGGGCAAGCAGGGCCGGCTCCCGCACGAGGGCCGCGGCAATGACCAGGCGCTGCCGTTGACCGCCTGACAAGGTCAGGGGATGGCGGTTGTCCAGCCCCGACAGTCCGATCCGTGTGAGCGTGCGCGCGATGCGCTCGCGCATCGCGGATGGCGCATGCAGCGGGTCGCGGTGCTGCAACGGCACGGCCAGCTCCATCTGGACGCTGGTGGAGACCAGTTGCGCCTCGAAGTCCTGGAACACCACGCCGACGCTGCCGGCCAGCCTCCAGATCGGGTGGCGCGTTGTGTCGAGCCCGTTCACGTGGACCGCCCCCTGCCAGGTGCCCGTCACGAACTGCGGGACGAGGCCATTCAACGCACAGCAGACGGTGGACTTCCCGGCGCCGGTCCGGCCCATGACGGTGATCCATTCGCCGCGACGAGCAGTGAGCGACAGACCGGCCAGGGCTGGCCGGTCCGCACCGGCGTACGTGAAGCAGACGTTCTCCAACACCAGGAAGGCGTGAGGGGAGGGGCCAGGGGCTAGGGGTAAGGCGAGATTCTGAAATCCCCCCTCTCGCCTCGTGCCACGTGCCTCGTGCCCGATGATGTCTTCATACCGGAGTCCCCAGCGCGTGACCCTGGGATACAGGAAGAACAGTAGCGGCGGGGCGAGCAGCAGCGCCATGAGCACGTTGTTCAGGAGAATTGTCGGGGCCAGGATCATGAAGGGCAGCAGCCCCAGGGCATGCACGCCGGCGGCGATCACGGCGGCACACACGGCGGAGGCGACGATACAGATGATCGTGAACTCGACGATTTGGCGCGGTGTGCGCGGAAGGGGCTCGCGGCCGGCTGAAAGCGGCCCGAGACGTCCCCACAGCAGATGGGGGACGTAGCCGTAACAGAAGTTGCCGAGGAACCCGAAGAGGCTGGCCGGGCCGAGGGTCCCGAAGCAGTCGCCGATCACGTTGCCGATCCCCGAGCCCCATGCGGCGGCGGGGCCGAAGAGCAGGGACGCCACGATGGGGAAGGCGTTGGCGGGACGCAGTTCGGAGAACCCGGGGATGAGCGGGATCCCCATCTTGAAGGGGATGAGGATCGCGGCGTACACGGCCGCGGTCTGGGCGACCAGGACGATCAGCCGCGTATCCTGCCAAACACAGAATAGTTCGTGGAGAGGCTGTCGGCTTTGCACAGGATCGGGACTCGCCGATCATGCAGAGCACGGAGAGCGGGTCACTCGCATCCGATGCGGCGTCCGGAGACGATCGTGCCCTTCACGTCGGCGACGAAAACGAGTTGGCAGTTGACCGTCCGCCCGTACGGCGGCAGCGCGTTGTATTCATCGGCTTGCCCGGGCATGCGGTCAATCGTCATGTCCCACGCCATGGCGGTCATTCCGTTCTCGAGTTCCTGAGGATGCAGGTTGGGAGGGCCCAGCTCGTCGTAGAGGTCTTCCCTGTTCCGTCCGATCCACCGGGTGATGACGTCGTCCCAGGTCTGGTAAATGCCAGCCACTCCGGATTGCGGGCCCTGGGCGCATCCGCCATTCAGCGTGGTCACCAGGACCATGCCACAGGCGGCTTGCACTACGCTTCTCAAGGTCGCCTTCGCCTCAAGAGGTCACGCGTGAGTCTTGAACCAAGCTCTCTGGACGACTTCGCAGTATAGCCGCGTGCAGGAAAAAAATCACTTTCTTGGTGGGTCCTTCGGCCGCTCGCGGGTAGAATGGGGACCGGCACACAACCGTATCTCCGCTTCTGTGAGGGTGCGTGAACGCTTCCCGCCGCGAGGTTCTCATCACGTTGATCAACGGGCTTCACTCATTCACCGTGCCCGGCGGCCTGCTCCTTTTGGGCGCGCTGGTCCTCCTGTGGCCCGGGACGCTGCCACGGGCTTTCGCCCCGGGGCTCCAGGCGTTTCCTTACCTGGTCTTTGGGGTTGGCCTGTTTCTCGGCTGGTACTTCCATCGCGGACGGATTGTCTTTCTCACGCTCACGCTGGCAGTCGCGGACTGGGCTCTCGAGTTTGCCCTTGGCAACTCGGGACGGGCCGCGACTCGGATGATCGTGTTTCAGTCGGTCGTGCTCCTGCTTCCGCTGAATCTCGCAGCCTACGGCTCGGTGTCGGAGCATGGAATCCTGAACAAGCGCACGCTGTTGCTGCTGGCGCCGCTTCCGCTGCAAGGGCTGGCGGTCTGGTGGCTGTGTCTGGCTGGTCCGAAAAGTCCCGCCTCCTGGCTGTCGGCTCGGGCCATCGGCTGGTCGGTGAGCCAGTGGACACCGCTCACACAGCCGGCGCTCCTGATGGTCGCCTTGGTGCTTAGCCTCCAGGTCCTTCGCTGGAATCGGACTCGCCATCCGATGGAGGGCGCCGTGCTCTGGGCCATGGTGGCCGTGGTGGTCGCCTTCCAGGGCACGCGCTTCGGGTGGGACCCCTCACAATTTCTGGCTACGGCCGGCCTGATACTGGTGGTGGGCCTGCTTCAGACCTCCTATCGCTTGGCCTATCACGATGAGCTGACCGGCCTGCCCGGTCGCCGCGCATTGAACGAGGCGCTCCTGCGGCAGGGGAGTCGCTATTCAGTGGCTCTCGTGGACATTGATCACTTCAAAAAGCTCAACGATACGTACGGTCACGATGTCGGGGATCAGGTGCTGCGGATGGTCGCCTCGAAGCTGGCCCGAGTCTCCGGCGGAGGGGAGGCCTTTCGGTATGGGGGCGAGGAGTTCTGTGTGCTGTTTCCCGGCAAGTCCGTGCAGGAGGTGCTCGCGCACCTGGAAGCGCTGAGGAAGACGGTAGAGGGGGCTGGCTTTGTGTTACGGGGACGCCGGCGGCCTCGAAAAAAGCCGGGCACACCGACGCCGAGCCGAACCCCTCGCCGCGAAGTGTCCGTGACCATCAGCATCGGCGCGGCCGAACGGGACGCGCGCCACGCGGAATCGGCCCAGGTGATCAAGGCCGCCGACCAGGCGCTCTATCGCGCGAAGGAGGAGGGGCGCAATCGTGTGCGCTCCTGATGAGGAGCGACGCACCTGCGATCGCGCGGTCCCGGTGTTCGGCAGCGGGCGTTCGTGCGGTCGGCCGGCGCCGCATCACCGGCATGATGAACTGTGGTCGGAATGTCGGTGGGTGTCGGGTGCCCGCGATCCAGTTCCCTGAGCCGTGCCGAGTTCCGGGCAAATCCGATCAACAGGAACGCCGACGAGAAAAAGAAGGCCAGCCGCCAGGGCGATGGATCATCCCAGAGCCGAGTAAAGGTGTCCCGAAGGCCCGGATCCATCAACGCCGAGATTAAGAGGGCAGGCACCGCGAGCCCCAGCCCCCACCTCCAGAATCTGTTCCAGAATCCCCGCGCCACGGGTTCCCTCCTGTCGAACGCAGACAAACGGCGCAGACGATACCAGAAGCATGGGTGCCGCGTCATCTGTTTTTTGTCGGTCCGAGATGCCGCAGTGTACGTGTGACCGGAGACAGGCACAGTGGGCGGTCACCGGGAGGCAGGGCTTGGAGCGTTCGTTAGAAGAATCCGGAGAGACCGTCAGGCGGGGGGCGAGGCACTCAGCGTTTCGCGCACGAGCCGCAACATGGTGCCGACGCTGAAGGGTTTGCGCAGGAACGGGCGGCCCTCTTTGAGGAAGTCCTTCATCGCGTCAAGGTTCTTGAGCGCGTCCTCCGATTGGCCCGACATGAGCATCACCAGCGTCTCCGGTCGGATCGCTTTAAGCTGCCGGACCAAGTCCAACCCGTCCGTGTTGGGCCGCTGCCCTTTGCCCTTCTGGCCCAGACTCAGTTGGTTGCTGGGCGGAAGCATGATGTCGGCAATCACCAGGTGGATCGGCCCCGCATGGCGCCGGCAGGCCTCCAGGGCCTTCTGGCTGCTGGTTCCCTTCAGGACGGTGAAGCCTGCTTCTTCCAGGCTCACGCTCAGCAGACCCAACAGGGACGGATCATCGTCCACAATGAGGATCGTGCGGGTGTCGATCGAGGCAGCGATCGGTGCCTGCGGCACGGTCATCATACCCATTAAAGATAGCACTTCGAAGGGGACTGGAGTGGTTCGTCGGATGCGCGTCAAAATAGCATAAAGTTTCAACGAGTTAGTGGCACTGCCCGCGCGGTCGATTGACCACTGGTGAGGACCTCCCGTAAGCTCGGCGACCACGCGTTTTCAGGCCATGCAAAAGGAGGATATTCTTTTGATTCGGAAATGGGTAAGCTCTCGTGGATTTGTCCGGCAGGGCCTTCGGGGGAAGGCCCAGTTCGCGGGGTATGCCATTATGAGTGAGCCCGGTCGTAATCAGCCGTTTCGGGACGACCTCCTTGAGCTGCTGATGGACACGCTCCATGAGCTGGACCCCGACACCCAGAGCGTTTTCCTCGCCGCTTTCCTTAAGAATCTGACGGGCGTTGAGCTGTCCGAGGAGGACAGCTTGGCGCACTGGCAGCGCATCCTGGCGCACCGCGACGAGATGCGCGAGCGGCTCGGGCGAGCGGTCAGCGTGCGCACCGCCGCGGTGGAGTACTTCGCCTCCACCAATTTGCTCAGTAACCCGGTCTTGCTGGATTACCGCGAACTCAAACGCCTGCGCCACGATGCCTCGACCGATCCCTTGACGGGCCTGTACAACCGGCGGTTCTTCAATGAATGTCTCGCGCGTGAATTGGCCCGCTCGCGCCGGTATCTCCTGCCCTTGACGCTGGTGCTGTTCGACCTGCGCAACTTCAAGCGGGTCAATGATAGCTACGGCCACGACGTGGGGGATGAGGTGCTGGTCAAGCTCGCCCGGATTTGCGCCGAAGCCGTGCGTGGCTCGGACTACGCGTGCCGGATCGGCGGCGACGAGTTCGCTGTCCTCCTGCCACAATCCGACCCGCAAAGCGCGCAGACGTTCTGTAGCCGCATCGTTCAACGGTTCCGGGATGAAATTCCGCAGTTGGCGCCGGATGTCGGGTTGGGACTCGACTATGGCGCGGCCTCCTATCCAGGGGATGGGGAAACGGTAGCGGCGCTGTTTCAGGCGGCGGATCGGCGTCTGTATGCGGAGAAGCGGCCGGATCAGCGAGGAGGCGGCGCGACAGAGGAGGACCTGCGCCAGGATGCGCGCGCCTCAGCGGCACCGGTCGAGGCGCGCGCCGGCAGAGAGCCTGAGCTGAAGCGCAAGCCTCGCCTGCATGAGCGGGTCTCGTTGAGCGGGACCGGCGCCTACCTGGTGCTGGGGGACGATTTCGGTCCCCTGCAGGTGCGCATCATGGATCTGAGCTCTGGTGGGGTCGCGTTCGTGTATGACGGTGAGACCGACCTGCCGGAAACCTTTACGGCTCGATTCCATCTGCCGGTTCTGGCCAATCTCCCCAAGATTCCCGCGCATCAGCTCCGGGTGCAGCGCGTCTACACGCGGCAACTCGCCAAGGGGGTCCTGCGTGTCGGGTGCAGCTTTGTGGACCAGGAACGCGGCGAGCTCGCCCACGCATAGGCTCCATCCCGTCATCCTGCCCGTGATGAAGAAGGGTAAGAAGAGCAGAGCTGCTTGATGGCCTCGACGGCCTGCGGGTTCTCGAGACTGGACAGATCGCCGGGGTCCCGACCGAGAAACACCGCCCGGATAACCCGCCGAAGAATCTTGGCATTTCGGGTCTTGGGGAGTTCCGGCACCGCATGCACCGCGGCCGGCTTCAGCGGCTTCCCAAGCTGCTCGACCACGCGGCTCGCCAGCTCACTCGTCAGTGCTTCCCCGGGTGTCCACCCTTGCCGGAGGACCACGAAGCAGACCAAGGCCTCGCCTTTCACCGGATGTGGCACGCCGATCGCGGCCGCCTCGCTCACCGCCGGATGGCCGGTCAGGATCGCTTCGACTTCAGCGGGTCCCAGGCGCTTGCCGGCCACCTTGATCGTGTCATCGGAACGGCCCAGGATGTACCAGAAGCCATCCTCATCGGTCGCAGCCCAGTCGCCATGCACCCAGACCTGTGGCCACCGAGACCAATAGGTGTCCACATAGCGTTGCGGATCACGCCAGAATCCCTGCGTCATTCCGGGCCACGGCTTTGTGACGACCAGTTCGCCTACTGCCCCGCGCACCGGCCGGCCTTCGGCATCCAGAATATCGGCGGCCATCCCGAGGCACGGGCCGGTGAAGGCACAGGACTTACAGGGATGCAGGACCGTGCCCCCCACGATCCCGCCGGAGACCTCGGTGCCGCCGGAGTAGTTGATGATCGGGCACCGCGCTTGGCCGACATGCTGGAAATACCACTGGTAGGCATCCGGGGTCCACGGCTCGCCGGTTGAGCCGAGCACGCGCAGAGAGCTGCGATCATACTGCTCGACCGGCGCAATGCCATGCCGCATCAGGGCCCGGATGGCTGTCGGGGAGAGCCCCAGGATCGTCACGCGATGCCGTTCCACCAGCTCCCAGAGCCGCCCGGGGTGCGGCCAGTCCGGGACGCCTTCGTACAGCAGGCACGTCGCTCCCAACGTGAGCGCTCCCATGATCTCCCATGGTCCCATCATCCAACCCATGTCGGTCAACCAGAACAAGGTGCCGTCGGGCTGCAGATCAAAGTGAAAGGCCAGGTCCTGGGCCGCTTTGAGCGGGAAGCCGCTGTGCACGTGGACGGTGCCTTTGGGTCGCCCGGTGGTGCCTGAGGTGTAAATGATCATGAACGGATCGTCGGCCTCCATCACCTCCGTCGGTTGCTCTTCGATTTCGCCTGTGCTGAGCCTTGTCGAAGCACTGGACGCCAATTCATGCCACCACACATCGCGCCCGGCTGACCAAGAGACCGGGCAGCCGGCCCGCCGCACGACCAGCACGTGCTCGACTGTTGGGCACCGCGTGGCTGCTTCATCGGCGACCTGCTTCGTTTTCACCAGCCCGCCGCGACGGGAAAAACCGTCGGCTGTCACCAACAGCCTCGCCTCACAGTCCTGCACGCGCGTGGCCACGGCTTCCGCTCCGTAGCCGGAGAAAATCGGCGTGTAGATGGCGCCGATCTTGGAGCACGCCAGCGTGATGATCGCCACTTCGGGAATCATGGGGAGAAAGATCCCCACGCGGTCTCCTCGACGCATGTCCAATTGCCGGAGCATGGCCGCCGCACGGCAGACCTCGGCATCGAGCTGCCGGTAGGTGAGAGTCCTCTGCGCGCCGTCTTCGCCTTCCCAGCGGATCGCCAGGCGATCGGCCCGCGAACCGGTGCGGTGCTTGTCCACGCAGTTGTGCACCAAGTTCAGACGGCCGTCCACGAACCATCGGGCCCACTGGATCCCCTTGCTCAAGTCCAGCACCCGCGTGTACGGACGCGCCCACTCGATCCCCATCTCCTCCAGCGCGGCCTCCACGAACCATTCCGACTCCGCGATCGAGCGTGCGTAGAGCGTGGGGTAGTCGGGGATTCCATGCCGCTGCATGAAGAGGAACAGGCGGCTCCGCTGCACGTACTCCGGCGTGGGACGCCAGAGAATCTGCGAGTTGGGCTCAGGTTCGTTGCGCGAGGGGGACATAGGGTTGTGGCGGCGGGCCCGTGTACAGCGCGCGTGGCCGGATCAGCCGGTTGTGATCCTGCTGTTCGATGACATGCGCGCACCAGCCGGTGATCCGCGAGCAGACAAACACCGGCGTGTAGAGCTCCCGCGGGATCTCCATGAGCAGATAGGCCACGGCAGAATAGAAGTCCAGGTTGGGATGCAGACCCTTCTCCTGCTGCACCACCCGATGAAGAATCGTCGCGATCTCATACCAGCGCGTGTTGCCACAGGCCCGGCTCAGTGTTTCCGCGTGGCGCTGGATGATCGCCGACCGCGGGTCGCCTCTCTTGAGCACCCGATGCCCGAACCCCATCACGCGGCGTCTGGCGGCGAGCTGCTCGCGCACCCATCGTTCAGCCCGATCCGCGGACCCGATCTCTTCCAGCATGGCGGCCACGGCTTCGTTCGCGCCGCCGTGGAGCGGGCCTTTCAGCGTCGCGATCGCCGCGGTGATCGCCGCGTGCAAATCGGTCAGCGTGGAGGCTGACGCCCGCGCGGTGAAGGTCGAGGCGTTGAATTCGTGCTCCGCGTAGAGGATCAGTGAGACGTCCAGCACGCGCGCCATGGCCCGGGCCAGGTCGTCGCCATGCCGGCCGGTCAGCAGGTGGAGCAGGTTCTCGGCGAAGCCCAGGCCGCTTCGCGGCTGCAAGTCGCGCTGGCCGTGCATCAACCGATAGGCGCTGGCGATGAGGACGGGGATCTGCGCGAGGAGCCGAACCGCCTTGCGGAGGTTGGCCTCATGCGACCCGTCAGCGGCGTCCGGGTCAGTCATCCCGAGCAGGGAGACGCCGGTCCGCAGCACGTCCATCGGGTGCGCGGTCGGAGGCAGGACGCCGAGGAATCCCTGGACCGGACCTGGCAACGCCCACTGTGTCTCGAGCCGCGAGCCAAAGTCCTGCAGCTCCTTGCGAGTCGGCAATTTGCCGAACAGGAGGAGGTACGCCACCTCTTCGAACGAGGCCTGCTCCGCCAAGTCCCCGATGGCGTAGCCGCGATAGCGCAGGCCCGCCTCGCCTTCGTCCACCTGGCAGAGGGCGGACTCGCCTGCGATCACGCCTTCGAGTCCTGGACTGTAGGCGAGGCCTTCAGGTTTGGTTGTGTCCGCGGAACCGCTCATGGAGCTCTTGGTCCTGCGTCTCGTACTCGGCATAGCGCAGCAACTCATAGAGCTGCTGCCGGGTCTGCATGGAGCCCAGCAGGCCCCGCTGGGTGCCGAGAGTCTTCAACTCGTGCAGCATCTGCTCGATCGCTTTGGCGGCGACGCGGAGTGCGGTGACGGGGAACAGGACCAGACGATACCCCATCGCTTCGAATTCCGCGACCGAGAGATAGGGCGTCTTCCCGAATTCGGTCATATTGGCCACCAGCGGAACTTTCACGCCGGCCTTCGCCAGCCGGTCGGCAAAGGTCCGGAACTCGTCGGCCGACTCGAGCGCTTCGGGAAAGACCGCATCGGCCCCGGCGTCGACGTACAGCCGGGCGCGTGTCAGGGCGCCATCAAGCCCCTCCACCCCCCGCGCGTCCGTGCGCGCCACGATCAGAAAATCGGGATCGCGACGCGCGTCCACAGCGGCCGCGATCTTGCGTGCCATGTCTGCGGACGGAATCAGGCGCTTGCCGGGCAGGTGTCCGCACTTCTTGGGCAACTCCTGGTCTTCCAGGTGTAGCCCGGCTAGGCCGGCTCGCTCGAATTCCTGCACCGTGCGCATCACGTTCAGCGCCTCGCCGTATCCTGTGTCCGCGTCGGCCAGCGCCGGGATCGCGACGGCGCTCGCAATGGTGCCGGCGTCGGCGACGACCTCGCTCAGCGACAGCAATCCGAGATCGGGTCGGCCGCGCGCGGCCGAGAGGGCGGCGCCCGAGACATAGACGGCCTCGAAGCCGGCGCGTTCGATTTGCATCGCCGTCAGGGCATTGAACGCGCCCGGCAGCACGACCGTGTGCTTCTCGATCAGCTCGCGGAGCCGTCGCGGCTTGGTCTGTTGCGCCTCACTCGTCACTCGTCACCCGTCACCCGGTGCGGACTTTGAAGAGCGGCATCAGCGCGCTCACGTCGGGCAGGCGCTCGAGTTGCCAGATCTGTTCGATCACCTTGCCGGCGCGGGTCCGATCCAGCAGCCTGCCCGCCAGCGTGCGGAATTTCTCTTCGACCTCGCGGTCCGACATGGGGTTGCGCGGATGGCCGAGCGGAAAGTCCACCTGCTTCACGAACTCACGACCCGTCGCCGTGCGCACAGCGAGCCGCGTCGGCATCGCCTGCGGATACCAGTCGGTGAAGTCCGGTTGCTCCACCACGCGGACTTTCTGCATGAGCGTATGCAGCCTGGGATCGGTCAACCGCGCGGAGCCGAACGAGTGAAGCGTGACGGTCCCGTCCAGCAGCGCGACTGCCACACAGTAAGGGAAGCTGTGATCGGCAGTCTCCCGGGTGCGGGGATGCCACTTCTCCTTGTCCCGCCCGATGATCTCGATCGCCACCTCGTAACTGCCGATCTCGATGTCGGTGACGGCGTCCAGACCGGAGGGCCCTTCGGCGTTCAGCAGCTCTTCGCGGAGGACCAGCGCAGCCTCGACCGCGGTTTGCGCGTGATACTCCACCGGAAAGTGCTTGATGTAGGTGTCCAGGATCTTATACCCGGCGGCGGGTTCGTGCTGAGTTTCGCGCTCACCTCCGAAGGCCGGCAGCTCGAACGGGCCGGACACGAGTTTCATGAAGCCCTTCTCGCCTTCGAAGATCGGCGAGGGGCCGCTCATGCCCCCGCGCGCGAGCAGGGCCGCAAAGACCCCGTTGCGCGTCGCGTTGGAGAACGCGCAGGCCTTCCACATCGACAGATCGCCCACGCGGGTCTGGCGCAAGGCAATGTTGGCGACGCCCGCGAGGTTGACCGCCTGCACGGTCTGCTTGCGCGACAGTCTCAGCAGTTTTGCGGCGGTCAGGGCGGAGGAGAACGGCCCGTAGGTCACATGGTCCCAGCCGCGCGGCCGGAGCGCGGCAGCATCGCAGAGGCGGCACTGGATCTCGTACGCCAGAGCGATGGCCTCGATGACGTGCTTGCCGGATGCGCGTACTGCTTCTCCCACGGCCAGTGCGGCGGCGAGATTGTCGGACGGGTGCGCGGGCTCCTTGGACAGATAGGTGTCGTTGAAGTCCAGGTAGCGGACGAGCGCGCCGTTCGCGAAGGCGGCCAGGTCGGGCAGGGTCTTGTGGCTCGTGCCCCAGAGTGTCGCCCCGGCGAGCACCTTGGTCGATTGCGCGTGCCGGCGGGCGATGCGGCAGGGGGCCGCCGTCCAGGCACCGAAGGCGCAGCCCAGGCTGTCGAGGATGCGGCGCTTGACTTCGTGCACCACCTCGGGCGGAAGGCGCTGATAAGCGAGGGCGCGTGTGTAGTCTGCGAGGCGCTCGGCGATCACGGAGGCATGCGCTCCCTTTCCGTGAAGACGTGGGGTTAGTCTAACATAGCTTTGATAGCCGGATACCCTGATTTCTGTTAGCATTCCGCTCATGGGCGACGTTTCCAATACATTGGACGTGGACGTCCTGTTTGTCGGCGGTGGGCCCGCCAATCTGGCCGGCGCGGTGCGCCTGACCCAGCTCGTCGCACGGCACAATCAGCAGATCGAGGGGGGGACAGCAACCGGCCCCCGGCTCGCGCCGCAGATCGCGCTCATCGAGAAAGGGCGCGACGTCGGCGCGCACGCGATCTCCGGCGCCATCCTCAATCCCGTCGCCGTCCAGGAGCTCATCCCCGATTACGAAGCCCGCGGGTTTCCGTTCTCGGTCCGTGTCACCCGGCACGGCCTCTATTACTTGACCACCGAGTCGCGGGTCCGCATTCCGGACCTCCTGGTTCCGCCGGCCTTCCGCCAAACTTCCCGTCACTACGTTGGATCCCTCCAGAAGCTGAATCTTTGGCTCGCCGCGCAGGCAGAGGCGGCCGGCGTGTTCCTCTTCAATGAGGCCTGCGGAGTCGAGGTCCTGTATGAGGGCGACCGGGTGTGCGGGGTTCGCACCGGCGACAAGGGACTGGAGGCCGGTGGCGGACGTAAGGCCAACTTTGAGCCGGGGACGCGCATCCGGGCCAAGGTGACCGTGTTCGGAGAAGGTCCGCACGGCACGCTGGCCGAGGACCTGATTCATCGGTTCCGCTTGCGCGAGGGCCGCCAACCGCAGTCCTACGCGCTCGGCGTCAAGGAAGTGATCCGCGTCAAACAGGAGGGCGTGCCAGGCCTGGCTGTCCATACGCTCGGGTACCCGCTCGGCTCCCGCGTGTTCGGGGGCGGGTTCTGTTATGGCCTCGATGAGCAGCACCTCGCGGTCGGCATGGTCTGCGGGCTCGATTGGGAGGATCCGCAGATGGACGCCCAGGCGCAACTTCAGCGTTTCAAGAAGCATCCGTTCATCCAGTCGTTCATCAAGGGCGGCGAGGTGATCGCCTACGGCGCCAAGGTCCTCCCAGAAGGCGGCTATTTCGCGCTGCCTCGCCTGGCCGTGGACGGGGCGTTGCTGGTCGGCGACTCGGCCGGGTTTCTGAATGTGCCCTATCTGAAAGGCATCCACTATGCGATGAAGAGCGGTATGGTGGCCGCGGACACGATCTATACCGCGCTGACCGGCAGCGACACGTCGGTGAAGATGCTCTCCTCGTATGAGACGCGGCTGGCCGATTCCTTCGTGCTGCGCGATTTGTATCGGGTGCGCCACTTCCGACGTGCATGCACGCGAGGCCGGCTGGCCGGCCTGCTGCTGGGCGGGCTGACGATGTGGACCGGTTGGGGTCCGGCCATGCCGGCCCAGGCCGAGCCCGATTTCCGTCGGCTGCGTCCGGTCCGCGATACGGCACGCGACCGCTGGGTGCGGGAGCCGGCGTCGTTCGACGCCGGCGTCCTGGTCGAGAAACTCACGGATGTCTTTCACTCCGGTACGCAGCATCGGGAGGACCAGCCGTCGCATATCCGCATCCTCGACCCGTCGCGGTGCGTGACCGAGTGCATCCCGACCTTCGGCGATGCCCCCTGCACGCACTTCTGCCCGGCCAAGGTCTATGAGGTCGTCGGTGAGGGACCGGCACGCCGCATTCAGGTGAACTTCTCCAACTGTGTCCACTGCCGGACGTGCGTGATCAAGGATCCCATCGACGTCGATCGCGAGGACAACGTGCAGAACATCGTCTGGCGCGCACCAGCGGAGGGGGGACCGAGGTATCAGGGACTCTGAAGGACCGTGACGCGTTGCTCGTGACGCGTGAAGCGCAGGATTCAGACAGACGATGCTTCACGAACTATGAGATACGCTTCACCGGGGACCCGTTGCATTCCCGGAGCAACGGGTACCACGAAGGACGAAGGCGCAACCCATGGCCGACCAGTTCGTGAGCGGTGACCTTAAGGACCGCGTTGCCGTCGTCACGCTGAACAACCCGCCGGCGAACGTGTTGAGCCACGCGGTGCTGGCCGAGCTGGATCGGACCTTCGATCAGCTCGAACGTGACGATGCGGTTCGCGTCGTCGTGCTCACGGCCACCGGTCGGTTTTTCTGCCTGGGCGCGGATATCAAGGAACTCGCGATGCTCACCAAGGCGCAGCAGGGCGCCGACCTGTCGGTCAGGGGGCAGGCCTTGCTCAACCGGATCGAACGGCTCGACAAACCCGTCATCGCCGCGATCAACGGCACGTGCCTGGGCGGGGGGCTGGAGCTGGTGATGGCATGCCACATGCGGGTGGCGGCGACCGGTCTTCAGTTGGGCTTGCCCGAGATCAAGCTCGGTTTGATCCCCGGGTTTGGCGGCACCCAGCGGTTGCCGCGGATCATCGGGCCATCCAAGGCCGCAGAGTTGATCCTAACCGGCGAGAGCATCAGCTCGGATGAGGCTCTGGGGCTGGGGCTGGTGAACCGCACCGTGCCGGCCGACCGGGTGTTGCCCGAAGCCCTCGACTTGGCGAGGCAGGTGGCCATGAAGGGACCCTCGGCGATTCAAGCTGCCCTCCGGGCCATCCGCACCGGCCTGGACAGCCCGCTCGCGGACGGGCTGTCTCGGGAGGCCGACCTGTTCGGTTCACTATGCGAGACCCCCGACAAGCAGGAGGGCACAACCGCCTTCCTCGAGAAACGCCCGCCACGGTTTTCCTGAAAACCGAATTCCGTTTGCGAAGCAAGGGCTTCCTAGTAGAGTAGGGGCGATGTCTAGGCGCCGCGGGAGCCGGGCCGTGTTGTTGCACGTCCTCGGCCAACGCGGCGAAGGCACGCTCCTGACCAGCGGATCGGCGGGATGCAGTACGAAGAACTCATTTCCTCCCTCCAGCAGATCGGCAAGGATCCGTCGCGCCTGATCTTCGAGGACGAGCTGACGGGTCTCAGCAATCGCCGGTTTCTGCTCAACTACTTCGAGCAAAAGGTCCAGTGGGACGCGCTGGAGTCCAGCCCGCTGTCCCTCCTCATGATGGACCTGGACTATTTCAAGCGCATCAACGATACACACGGCCATCACTCCGGCGACCAGGCCTTGACGTTCCTGGCCCGGCTGCTCAAGGAGGTGGCCGGCGAGCAAGGCATCCCCATCCGTTACGGGGGCGACGAGTTCATGATCCTCGTGCCTGGCGGCCCGAAGCCCGCGGCCATGGACATGGGGAAGCAGTTGCGGGAACGGATCCATGCGCAGCCCTTGCACTTGGAGGATCGCAAGGTGGATCTGCACCTGACTTTGAGCATCGGAGTCGCGACGGCGCCCGAAGACGCCCAGAGCGGCAAGGTGCTGATCCAGAAGGCGGACACGGCCCTCTATCACGCCAAAAAGTCGGGGCGGGACCGGGTGGCCAACGCGACGGAAATCGCCCTCAAAGAAGTTTCGGTCAAGGCCGCGCTGCAGTTGCTCGATGCGCGTCACGTCAGCAGCCGTGGTGAGTATCTCGCCCAGGTGAGCGAGGTACTCAAGCAGTTCGACGCGGGGGCGAGCCAGGTCGTCCTGGTCGAAGGCGCGTCCGGCATGGGCAAGACCACGTTTCTCGAGGCGATCCGGACCAACCTGATGGCCGGGGAAGGCTATGTCGTTCGCGTCAACGGCGTGAAGCAGGAGAGCTACCGGCCCTACTACTTGATCACCAACATCCTCGTCAACCTGCTCAACCAGAAGGAAGACAAAGGTGCCGCTGCCTTCCAGAGCCTGAATACCAAGGAGACGGCCTATCTGGCGAAGGTGCTCCCCCAATTGCAGGGGCCGGTCGAGCTGCGGATCGCGGAAGACGAAGTCATCAAGCGCCAAGGCATTTTCAATACGATCACGAAATTCGTCTATCAGGTGTTGGACTCCCAGCCCCTGGTCGTGCTGATCGACGATATCCAGCTCGCCGACGAAGCGACCTTGATGGTGCTGCGACGGCTCATCCTGCGTCGTGGCGTGCCGATCTTCATCTGCGGCACCTGTACGGAGCTCAAGCCCGTGGCGGAGGAGGAGCAGGCCACGCCGATCGAGCGATTCTACGCGGACCAGAAACTGGATTTGGCGATCATGAAGATCACCCTTGCCCCGCTGACTGCCTCGGATATCGAGACCTTTCTCAAGACGCTGTTCCCGCAGCTCAGCGCGCCGCCGAACTTCGAGCAGACGCTCGCCGAGGCCACGAAGGGCAACCCGCTATTCTTAAGCGAAATTCTGCGCAAGTTGGTCCTCGACCAGAAACTGCTGCTGGTCGGGCAACAATGGACCATCGAGCCATTGGAGGACGGCTATCTGCCGCAATCGCTGGATGACATCGTGAACCAGAAAATCTCGACGCTCGATGAAGACAGCCAACGCCTCCTCGCGCAGGCCTCCACCTTCGGCGAGGACGTGTCCTTGAGCTACTTGGCGGGCAGCTCGGACACGGTGGAGTCCAAGGTGCTCGAGTTCATCGACCAGGCGGCTGCGCTAGGGCTCTTGAGTTCGGACTTCCAGTTGAACGACGAGACCATCCGCTTCGTCGGCAAGAAGGTGCTGGAAATCGCGTACAGCGGGATTCGGGAGGATCGACGGCAAGAGCTGCACGAGCGGGTCGGGGCCTACCAGGAGCAACTGTACAAGAAACGCATGATCCCGTCCCCCTCGACCGTGGCCTACCATTTCAAACGGTCCGCCAACAAGGAAAAGGCCAAGATTTACGAGGACCTCAAGGTCTCACAAGAGACGAAGCTCTTCAATCCTCAGGAGGCCCTCTCGTATAAAGTCGAGGCGCCCGGCGAGGGCGGCTCGGACACGCCGCTGGATCCTGGAAGTCTGTCCTATGTCCCGACCGTGATCCGTGCCCTGCTGACGGCCGTCCGCAACATCAAATTGTATTCGTCCGAAAGCAGGGCCGCTGCGAATGCGAACCTCGAGTTGGCCCACGCCCTCAATAAAGTACTGGCCGGCAATCAGCGCTTGAGCATCGTGCGCGTCAAGCAGGCGCTCCTCGTGAACGGCCAGCGCATCACGGACGTCAGCGAGTACAAGTTCGTGATGGCGGGGTTCCTGGAGTTCCTGGACAAATGCCAGTTGCAGGGCCTGGCGTTCTCTCAGGGGCTTTCGGACCAGGAACTGAAGGCCACGCTCGAGGGGTTCGCCCACGCGCGGCCCGAGCAGATCTCGGTCGGGTACTGGGACGAGTTCGTCGCGCAACGCAGTCTCTCGCACGTGCACCTGAGACAGGCTCGTTCCTTCCGCCGGGCGCTGGCGACGAGCGCCTTCGCCACAGCAACGGCGCCGGAGACGGCGCCAGCGGAGGTGGAGGCGGCCGGGCTCCATTTCAGCCGGACGACGCAAGAGCCGACCGAGCTCAGGTTGCCGGAGGCGACGCCGGTCCCGACGGTGGCGGAAGCGGAACCACCTGAGGCTGCGGTTGCCCCGGACCTGGTTGAGAAGGCTCCCGAGCAGACGGTCGACGAGTTGATCGCCACGTTGCCGCAACGAGTCAATGACCTCCTGCTCACGGGCAGTTCGGCCCGGATCCAGCGCATACTGAGCCGGCTGTTCGACGGGTTCGCGGGGCAGGAGCAGTCGGTTCGCGACAAGGTCATCGAGGTCTGCCGGACCACGCTGAAGGGCCTGCCGCTAGGATTCCAGCAGGAATTTTCCAAGCTGCTTGCCGATCCGATGTTGGGGGCGTTTGGTGAGGAACTGGACGCGAAAAGTTTCTCCGAGCTGGCGGGCCTGATCCATCAGGTGGGGTGTAGTGTCATCCAGTTTGCGGACTATCTGCTGGCCAGCCGGCTGCTCACGGCGCTGACTGCCCGGTTCAAGCAACTGGGGCAGGCCAAAGATCCCAAGATGCCGGTGCTCGCGAAGGTCCTCGAGCGAAAGCTCGACCCGGGCACGCAACGTCTCCTGACGGAGGATCTGAAATCCAGCGACCCGACCCGACAGCAAAACGCCGCCCAGGTGCTGGGGAGCCTCGGTGCAGTGACGGTGCCGATCCTGATCGAGGCCATCCGGAAAGAACCGGACATGCGTGTGCGACAGATCGCAGCCGGCCTGCTCAGGGAAATCGGTGTTCCGTCTGCCAAGGCCTACAAGCGGGAGCTGGGACTTGAGCTCCCGGCAACCGAGCGCGTGCGGCTGCTCGAGGTCGGCGATACGGTCACGAAGGCAATCAAGACGGAAGTGGCCTACGCGATGGGCGATTCGCATGCCGAGGTGCGTGGCGCCGCAGCTCACCTCGCCGAGCGGCTCAACGACAAGCAGCTCACGCAGGTGCTGCTCCAGTATGCTGAGCATGACGATGCGGCGATCGCGGTCGATGCGATCAAGTGTCTCGGCAATCTCAAGCCGCCCGGGCTCGGTGAAGCCTTGATTCCGGTCCTGAACTCCGCCAAGGAACCTGAGCGACTTGCCGCCTGTTGCCAGGCGTTGGGGCAGATCGGGGACATCGAGGCGATCGGCACCTTGGCCGGGGTGCTGTCGCCGAACGGCTTTCTCTTTTTCCGCAAGCGCTGGCATCCCGACGTCCGTGCCGCCGCAGCGTTGGCGCTGGGGCAGATGACCGATCCACTGGCCACGCAGGTCCTGACCGCCGTGGTAAACGATCGGGATCCACGAGTCCGGCAGATCGCCCGCACGGCCGTGAAAAAATAACGGACTGTCGGAGAGGGTCCGGTCTTCTAGTCCGCACGGTCAAGTGTCACCGGTCCGGTCCCGCCCAAGATGCATCCGCGCTGCAATTCGACCGTGTCGTCCATCTTTCTAGTTAAGACCCAGGCGTCGAGGTCCGGATCGTTATCGAGGTTGCCCTTCGCGATGACCTGATAGAGGAAGTCGTCCCACCATTCTGCCCCTGTCCTAGTCCTTGTCCTTGCTCTTTCCCCTTTCCCTCCCGGCGTCAGCAGGGCACTCCCGGCATCTCTCGCAAAATGCAAACAAGGTTCGTGTCCGGGCGCGGCAAGGGTATAATGGGAGCATGCGGATCGTTGTTTGTATCAAGCAGGTCCCTGCGACCGAGTCCAAGCTGACCCTTCTTGCCGATTCCTCGGACATTGACCGCTCCGGGCTCAGTTTCATCGTCAATCCCTACGACGACTTCGCCGTGGAGGAAGCGCTTCGAATCAAAGAGCGGCTCGGAACGGGAGAGGTCACTGTCGTGTCGTTGCGGCACCACGCGATGCAGAAGCCGGAAGAGGCCTTGCGGACCTGTCTCGCGATGGGCGCGGATCGGGCGGTGCTGTTGAGCGATGCGGCGTTCGAGGGTGGCGACAGCCTGAGCGCGTCTGTGGTCCTGGCCGAGGCGCTCCGGCGCCTCTCGTTCGATCTGATCCTGTGCGGCAAACAGGCGGTGGACGACGATGGCGGGGCGGTCGCCATTCAGGTCGCGGAGCTGCTCGGCATTCCGCACGTGGCGGTCATCAATAAGCTGGAGCTCAACGTGCCAGCCCGCACGGCGATGGCGCACCGACCGGTCGAAGGCGGGGTGGAAGTCGTCGAAACGCCGCTGCCGGCGCTGCTCACCTGTCAGAAGGGGCTGAACGAGCCACGCTATCCCTCTCTCCCCGGGATCATGAAAGCCAAGCAGAAGCCGCTGGAGGTCTGGAACCGTGAGACCCTTGGCGTGGCGGCGGAGACGATCGGGGCCGCCGGCGCGGCAGTGGCCACCATCCGCCTGGAGCCGCCGCCGGTCCGCCCGGCGGGGCAGATCATTGATGGCGATGCCGGCACCGCCGTGAAGGAACTAGTGCGGCGCCTGCGCGAGGAAGCCAAAGTGATTTGAACACTGAACAATGAGCGCATAAGTCAATGAATCCGATTCTTGTGTTTTGCGAGCAGCGGGACGGGCGGTTGAAGAAGGCCGGCCTCGAGGCGCTGGGTGAGGCGTGCCGGCTCGCCGCCTCGGCGACTCGCGATGTCGTGGCGGTGGTGATCGGCGCGCAGGTTGCCTCCTTGGCCGGCGAGGTAGGCCGCTCCGGCGCATCCCGCGTCCTCGTGGCCGAGGACCCCCGCTTGGCACAGTATTCATCGGAACTGTTCACAAGCGTGCTCGCGGAGGCTGCGACGCTGCTCGATCCCGTCGCAATTCTCATGGGCGCTACGGCAATGGGAAAGGATCTGGCGCCCAAGCTCGCGGCACGTCTCAAGACGTCATTGGCGCAGGACTGTGTCGCGCTGGCGATGGAGGCGGACGGGACCGTGGTGGCTACGCGCCCGGTGTATGGCGGCAAGCTGCGGGCGGTGGTGAAAGCGAAGCGTCCGCGCCTGCAGGTCCTGACGCTCCGGCCGAACGCCTTCGCAAGGCAGGAGGCGGCGGGGGCCACGGCCCGGGTTGAGACGCTGGCTGTGCCGCCGGATAACGGACGGCCGAGGGCCACGGTCCGGGAGGTGCAGCCGTCGGCCGGTGGGAAGGTCGAACTCACCGAGGCGGCCATCATCGTGTCCGGGGGGCGAGGGCTCAAGGGTCCAGAAAACTTCAAGCTGATCGAGGAATTGGCGGCCGCGCTCGGCGCCGCGGTCGGCGCGTCCCGCGCTGCCGTGGATGCAGGCTGGAAGCCGCACTCGTATCAGGTCGGCCTCACCGGCAAGACCGTGTCCCCTCAGCTCTACATCGCGTGCGGCATCTCGGGTGCCATCCAGCACCAGGCCGGTATGTCTTCCGCCCGCACAATTGTCGCGATCAATGCCAACCCCAACGCCCCCATCTTCAAGCTCGCTACCTATGGCCTCGTCGGCGATCTCTTCGAGATCGTCCCGCTCTTGACCCAGGAAGTGAAAAAGCTCAAAGGTGGGGACCAGGCCTGATCCAGGCGGTCTGCCGTTCCCTTCGCCGTTCCTCATGGGTATAATGACGAGCCAGGGCCAGCCGGGCGCATGGTGCGTCCGGCAGTCCCAGCCCTGCGGGTCACAGTGTCGCCCGAGGAGCGGGGAGGGGCATGGGAACTCCTGAAGTGCGCTCGCCATCGGCCGATGCGACCGCCGCGGCCGGAGCTTCGTCGAGCCCGATCGCGGCACGTGCGGTGGAGCCGCCCGAGAGGGAATCAGCAGCGGGCGAGCAGGCCATTATCTATTGGGAGCGGGAGTATTCGACCGCTCTCCCGCCCGAGCGCCTGAAGTTCGAGTTTCATCCGCACCGGCCGTTGATGTCCCAGATGAGCCTGGACGAGCAGCGCGCGCTCGCCGCGGGCGGCTACAAAGTGATGCCGGATGATTGCAGCGCGGTCCGCGTGGTCGGGCAGTATGGATTCCTGGTTCGCTCGCCGGCGGACATCAAGATTCGCCGCACGCCCGATGGGGTCAAGTGGCAATCGCCGTCCATCCAGCCGGAAGAGCGCCTGTTGGGGTACAAGACCTATTCGGGCACGTACGTGGACACCATCCTCAATAGCGGGTATCCCAAACTGTGCTGTGGCCTTCGGTTCTACTATCCGAAGCATCTGGCCATGATGATGAAGGACGTCCCGAACCCCTTCTTTCACTTGCCCAATCGGACCTTTTCCATCTGGGAAGGGATCAAGACCCACGAATACGCCACCACTCCCAACCTCTACGAGTTCCTGACCGGGTACGAAGCCTTTACCGCGAACTTCCTCCTGCAGCTCATCAAGCCGACCGTGATCAAGCGGGGTGACCCGATCGGCGTTGTCCTCCCCGTGCTGCTGCCCAAACAGTTCACGCTGAAGGAGCTGCAGCATCCTTCGCGCTGACCCCATCGGCACGGCCATCGGAGTTGCAGACACAACAGGGACTTGGTCATGCACCGGGAGCGTCCGACGGCACGGGTGAAGTTGGTCGCGGGGCGGGAGCAGCGAATGCTCGCCGGCCATCTCTGGGTGTTTGCCGGTGAGATCGAGGAGGTGACGGGTAACCCGCAGCCCGGCGACCTGGTGGATGTGTCCTCAGCCACGGGCCGCTTTTGCGGGCGAGGCCTGTTTAACCCGCACTCCAAGATTCGCGTCCGCCTCCTGACGTTCCGCGACGAAGCCATCGATGAGCCGTTCTGGATGGGGCGGTTGACGCAGGCGCTGGCGCTCCGCCAGCGTGTCGTCACGGACACGACGGCCTCTCGCCTGGTGTATGGAGAAGGGGATTTTCTGCCGGGTCTCATTGTGGATCGCTATGCGGACCTCCTGGTCATGCAGGCGCTCGCCCTCGGCATGGATCGTCGCAAGGAATGGCTAGGACTGATGCTGACCAAGCTCACCGGTGCCAAGGCCATTTACCTTCGGCATGACGCGGGGAGCCGAACGCTCGAGGGCTTGCCGATAATGAAGGGATTTCTCGCCGGCGAGCACGCAACGACCGTGGAAATCTCGGAAGGCAAGGCGCGCTTCCTCGTTGACGTGGAGCACGGGCAGAAGACCGGCTGGTTTTGCGATCAGCGTGAAAACCGGCAGGCGGCAGCCTCGCTGGCGCCGGGTGCCGAGGTCTTGGAGGTCTTCTGCCACACCGGCGCCTTCGGGATCCAGGCCGCGCGACACGGCGCTCAGACCATCCTCGGGCTCGACAGCAGCGCGGAAGCGCTGGCGATGGCCCGACGGCATGCGGACCTGAACGGACTTGCATCGATCTGTCGGTATCAGGAGGCCGACGCTTTCCGGGAGTTGCCGAAACTGGAGCGTAAGGGCGCTCGCTATGACCTGGTGATTCTCGATCCGCCCGCCTTCGCGAAAAGCGGGCGAGCGGCGCCGCAGGCGCTGGCCGGGTACAAGGAGATCAATCTGCGGGCCATGCGGCTGCTGCGTCCCGGCGGGTTCCTCGTGACCTGCTCCTGCTCCCATCACGTGAGCGAGCCGCACCTGTGGCAGACGATACTGCAGGCGGCGCGCGATGCGAAGAAGCAGGTGCGGGTGATCGAGGCGCGGTCCCAGGCGCGCGATCATCCCGGGCTCGCAGCCATGCCCGAGACCCGATACTTGAAATGCTTCATCCTGCAGGTGTTCTAAACTGCCGGACCGAAGAGCTGTCAGTCCCGAGCGCTTCTGGGCTATCGGCCATTCGCCATCAGCCATTCGCGCTTTGGCTTTGGTGCTCTGCGATCGCCTTGACAAGCTCCGGGATGCCTTCGCCCTTGACCGCGACCGTGCGGAGCACGCGCGGGACCCAGTCGCCCAGATCGCGGACGGTCGCGTCGGCGTTCTCGCGGTCGCCTTTGTTCACCACGACCAGATGAGCGACCTCCAGCAGGCCTGATTTCATGGCCTGCACCTCATCGCCCAGCCCGGGCGCCACGACCGCGATGACCGTCCGAACGACTTTGGCCACGTCCACTTCATCTTGTCCCACGCCGACAGTTTCAACGAGGATCACCTCGTAGCCCGCGGTGTCCAGCACACGAACAGCTTCGCGTGTCGCGCGACTGAGACCGCCTGGCTGACCGCGTGTCGCCATGCTGCGGATGAAGACCCCAGGATCGAGCGCGTGGTCGAGCATCCGGATCCGGTCGCCGAGGATGGCGCCGCCGGTAATCGGACTGCTGGGATCCACCGCGACAATGCCAACCTTCTTCCCCTGTGTCCGATACACGCGGGTGAGCTGGTCGATCAGGGTGCTCTTGCCGGCGCCGGGATAGCCGGTGATTCCAATCACCTGACCCCGTCGTGGCACGCCGTCGAGCTGCCGAAGGGTGGCGCGGCCTTTGGGTTCACCGTTTTCGAGCAGCGTGATGAGTCGGGAGATGGCGCGAATGTCACCGGCCCTCACCCGTTCGGCGAGCGCAGTGGCATCCACGTGTGGACCTCTAGCCGACGGGCTCGAACCAGACATCGGTGATCTTGAACGACGGGGTCTTCGCGAAGTGGGCGGCAACCGGCATTCCGATCCGGACGGATTCCGGCTCGGCGCCTTTGAGGCGGGAGAGGAACAACGTGTCCACACCGTCGAATTCGACCAGGACGAGCGTGAATGGAGTCTCTTTCAGGAACAGTTCGCCGCCGTAATGGCAGGTCGTGAAGGTATGGATGCGCCCGGTTAGCGGCAACTCCTGCCACGTGGTCGGCGCCCCGCATTGCATGCAATGGGCGCGCGGCGTCGCGTAGGTGTACCGGCAGGCCGCGCAACGGGAGCCGAGCAGCCTCCCCTTGGTCAACCCGACGAAGAACGGGGAGTCCTCGGCGTAACTATGCCGATAGTCGATCTCGTAGTGGTCGCGAATGATCAGCGGATCCACGCCATACACGACGGTGCCTTTGTCCGGCATCGGGCTCACTCCTTACCGTCTCCCTAGGACCGGTTGCCTTCTCCCTTTCAGGTAGCCTCCAAGACGGAGACCGTAATATAGGTGCCCGTCCCGGCGTGGCTGTGAATCAATCCCTTGCTTCCCCGCTGGATGTTCCGGATCTGGAGGGTGTCGCTGCCCAGGTGTTTCGCGATCGTCTGTTGCAACTGCCAGAAGGCGAAAACCGCTTGCATCAGGCCCGTTGCGCCCACGGGATGCCCGCAGGCGATCAAGCCCCCGGACGGATTCACCGGCAGGCGGCCCTGTTCTGGCAGCACCATGCCGTAATCGATCCCCGGCATGAAGGGGATACCGCTCTCGACGAACCGTCCCCCCTCGCCGTACCTGCACAGGCCCAGATCCTCATAGGTCTGGATCTCGGACGAGGTGTAGGCGTCGTGCAGCTCCGCGAAGCTGAGTCCCTCCAGTGGATTCCGGATGCCGGCCATCTGGTAAGCCAGCTTCGCCGCCATCCGGCCGCCCCGGAAGGAATGCACTCCGGGATACTTGAGACGGGCGTAGTCGGATTCTTTCTCGTGAGGCAGCAGGAGCACCTTGCCATGCGGCCGATCCGCCATGCGCATGGCGTCGGAGCCTGAGCCGACGCCCACGATCTTGACGGGACGCTCACAGACTTTGCTCGCCACTTCCTCGGAGGCCAGGACGCACACTGCTGCGCCGTCCGACATCGTACAGATGTCCTCCATGGTGAGCGGGGTGGCGACCATGGGGGATTCCCGCACCTGCTTGATCGTGAGCCGCTTGGCCTTCTGCGCGTACGGATTGTAGAGCGCATTGACGTGGTTCTTGACCGACACCATCGCCATCTGCTCGACCGTCGTCCCGAACTCGTGCATGTGACGCTGGACCATCATGGCGTAATAGCCGGTGTAGAAGCCGCCCACCGGGAAATCGAAGTTCGTGTCAGAGGCCAGGGCGATGAACTCGTTCCCCTTCCAGGTGTTGACCCGCGACATGGTCTCGAAGCCGAAGGCCACGCAGCACTGCATGCGCCCGGAGGCCACGGCTTCCCACGCCGACTGGAAGCACAGCCCGCCAGTCGCGCCACCCCCCTCGATCCGCTTGGAGGGTTTGGGGCAGAGTCCCAGGTAATCCTGCGCCATGCTGGCGGCCTTGAGTTGCCGGGTAAAGTGGTCTGAGAAGTAGGAACCGACGGCTCCGTCGATCAGGTCCTTCGAGAAGCGCGGCACGTCGCGGAGAGCGTAGTCGTAGGCCTCCTTCACCATCAGCCGGAAGTCTTTGTCCGGATGCGCCTTGGCGAACTTGGTGATGCCGCCGCTGATCATGTACACGGGTCTCATCGTTTCAGCCCCTTCACGAACGTGACGATCTCGCCCATAGCGGTGCCCGGCAGGAACAGCGCCTTGACACCGGCGGCCTTGAGCCTGGGAATGTCCTCGTCGGGAATGATTCCTCCGCCGAAGACGACAATATCCCCAGCACCTCGCCCCTTGAGCAGCTCGAGGACGCGCGGAAGCAGGTAGTTATGCGCCCCGGACAGCAGGCTCAGCCCGATGGCATCCACGTCTTCCTGAATGGCGGTCGCGACAATCTGCTCGGGCGTCTGGTGCAGGCCCGTGTAAATCACCTCCATACCGGCGTCCCGAAGCGCCCGCGCCACGAGCTTCACCCCGCGGTCGTGCCCGTCCAGCCCGACCTTGCCCACCAACACCCTGATCGGCTTCGTAGCTACTGCCACCTATTCACCGTGCCTTCCCGCAACATTTCGAGGCTGGCCATGGGTGGCCGCCCTGCCCTTACTGCGCGCGTCCAGCGAGCACTTTCTGAAGTGCGCGATGCGCGAGCACGGGGCGGGCTGGTCGCCCATGGCCCGCTTATCCTTTGGCCGCTTCCAAGAAATACTTTCCTTCCATGTCCTTCTTCACGTATCCCATCGGAATCTTCGGATCGTGCTCGAAGATCAGCAGCCACCGTTCCTCGAACGCCCGATCCAGGATCCACCGTTTGGCCTCCAGCGTCTGCAGGGGGTAGAGGTCATAGCCCATGATGTAAGGGAGCGGAAGGTGCGACACGGTGGGGATCAGGTCGCCAAGGAAGAAGGCGATCTTGCCCTGCGACTCGATCTTCACGCCCTGGTGGTGCCGCGTGTGGCCGCGGGTGACGACGGCCGAAATGCCCGGAAGCAGTTCCGTGTCGCCGTCGAGGAATTCCCACTGCTTGGCGTCCAAGATCGGCTCGAAGTTCTCCCGGCGGTAGCTCGCCCGCGTCCGCTCGTTGGCTTCCGCCGCGTCCTCGAATTCCCCGCGCTGGATAAAGAACTTAGCCTTCTTGAAGGCGGGAATGATCGAGCCATTCTCGTAGACGGTGTCGCCGCCGCAGTGATCAAAATGCAGATGGGTGTGCATCACCAGGTGGACGTCGTCCGGCGAGAGCCCGCGCTCGCCGAGCGAGGCCTGCAGGGGATGCGCGCGCTCAATCGCGAACATGTCTTGGAACTTGGCGTCCCACTTGCTGCCGAGCCCCGTGTCCACGAGGATGTTCCGCCCATGCGCGCGGATCAGCAGGCAGTTCAGCGCAAGCTGGATCCGGTTGCGCTCGTCGGCCGGGCAGCACTTCTCCCAGAGCACCTTCGGCACCACGCCGAACATCGCGCCCCCATCAAGGCGGAACCGCCCATCCGTCACTGGGTAAATATCAAATGCTCCGA
>Ga0209172_10002941_pt1 | contig 27886 bp, 17 predicted proteins | sample LarsenN4metaG_FD_184113 | JGI IMG/M metagenome (GOLD analysis project Ga0209172, IMG submission 184113) | Hot spring sediment bacterial and archeal communities from British Columbia, Canada, to study Microbial Dark Matter (Phase II) - Larsen... ... | reverse complement strand
GAGATACGTCGCAACACCGGTCGGAACGCCGACCAGCATCGAGACAAACAGCTCCTCCGGCAGAGTGACTGCCAGAAGCCGAAGCATGAGCATCCTTCTCCCTCCATCCGACCCCGCGATCGCGTCGCGATGTCAGATGGAGTCCCGAGCTATCTCGTGCGACCCATCCCCGTCTGGGCCTCACCGCTCGGGCAAGACGTGCTTCTTGTAGGCGAGCGCCATGGCATTCAGGACCTCGAACGGGTTGACCGGTACGTCGTCGAGTCGGATACCACCGGAGATCAGACCCTTTGCGTACCGCCGCCACAGTCTCCGTGAGGAGCTCGGAAGCCGATGCCAGTCACTGCCCAGCATCCGCCAGTCCTGGTCGGATCGCTCCGGATAGTAGACGACGGCCAGCGGGTGCGTCTGGATGAGGAGGACCACTTCGAACGTGATCTCCGAACCATTCACGATCCCCCACTGAAGACCCGCAGGCTTGCCCTTCTCGCGGACCTCTCCCGCACGCGCCGCGGGAATCAGATTCGTCACCCCGACGGACCACCGACCCGCTCCATCGAGCTTGGGACCGACGATGCCGTGCTGCCGCCGGATGAGCTCGAATGAACCGAGCGCACACTCCGCGCGGCCGCGTGCCCTTTCTTTGCTGACCATCACACCTCCATCCGACCCGCCAATCACTTGGCACGTCAGATGGGGTCCCGAGCGGCTCGTGCGACCCCGTGTGGGACGCGCGGAGCTCGGGGAGCTAGGGCTTGGTGGCCTCCTCGATCTTCTTGATCTCCTTCGGATCCTCTCCCGCAGCCAGCTTGCGCCGGCGCAGGAGCTCGGAGCCGAGCTTGATCGTGAGCCCGCCGACGATCACCTCGTCGACGAGCGGGATGAGATCGAACATGAACGCGATGTAGTCGAACACCGCGAGCATGCTGAGGGCCAGCCAGAGCTGCCAGGTCGCGGCGGACTTGATCCGTGCGTCCAACCACTCGACGATGGCGTGCATGAGCATGGCCTTAGGTGCCATTTCACCTTCTTCCTGTCAGACCCTTTCGCTGGTCTGGATGCGCCGCTTGCGCGGGGATGAGAGGAATTGGGATTAAGAAAACCCCGTATTTGTTGGAGAAAACGCAAAATCTTCAACAAATACGGGGATTCCTTCGATTTCCGGCACTCTCTCCAAAGCGCGGAAACGGGCTTGGTTTGGATGAACTGACTGCAGACAATATCATAAATTGACATTTTTGTCAATCGGGGCTAGCATGCCCGCTTCCGTCCGCGCGAATCCTTCGCGAGGAAACGGAAGAAAACCGCCAACGCCCTCTGACAAACATGGGTGAATCATGCGCTCTCGCGCACTCATCGTGCTCCTCATCGCCGGTTGCTCCGGCGAGCCCGCTGTGACCCAGAACGCCTCCGCCACCTCGGCGGACGTCGCTCCCAAGCCCGCGCCCGCGCCCCCGGACGAGCCCTTCGACTCCCCCGAGGAGATCGCGGCCTGGCAGTCCCGCGTGCAGACGCTCGCGGACACGTACGCGGCCGCTCCGGATCCGGAGCTCGAGATCGCGAAGCTCGATGCCTTCCCTGTGGACACCACGGTGGTCGGCAAGCTCGCCAGCCCGCCGGAAACCTGGAAGGCCGGCTACCGCATCCACACCGACGTCGACCTCGACCACGACGACGGCCTCAAGCCGTCCAAGGAAGAGGCCGCTCGGCTCGAAGCCGCGGACCAGGAATTCGTCGCCGGGCAGATGTACGTAGACCTCGGGCTCAAGGCCGACGCGGCGCGGTGCGCCGACACCCTCGAGGCCGAGGGCGAGTGGAACGCGGTCGCAGTGCTCGCCATCCACCTCGACGACCTCGCGCGCCTCGAGAAGGCCGTGGTGGTCATGGAAGGCGGCGGACAGCTCTCGCGGCTGGAGTCGCTCGTGAGCCGTGCGCTCGAGGCCAAGAAGCCGGCCGCGGCCGAGTGGCTGGCCAAGCGCTTCAAGCACCCCGTCGTCACGGAGATCACGGCCGACACGGTGCGCATGATGACGCACCACGGCGACGCCTCGCTTCTTCCCGCGCTGATCGAGTACGAGCTCAAGAGCGAGTACCCGGAAGCCGCGCGCGTGCGGATCGAAGCGTTCGACTGGCGCGAACACGGAGCGCGCGAGCGCATCGTGGAGGACATCGTCGTGCTCTCGCGCACGGACCGTGCCAAGGCCAAGGAGTACGCGAAGGCGTACCTGGCCATGCGCAGCGCCAACACGGTCGGCATCGGGGAGTGCGGCGAGGGCTGCTACTTCACCGCCGCGCGAGGCACGCTCGAGCTCTACCAGCTCATGCGCGACGACGCGGAGGCCAAGGCGCTCTACCTCGAGCGGACCCGGCAGTGGTTCACGGACACCGCCCAGACCGGCGGGTCGTTCGTCTACTCGGGCCAGGAGGAGCTCTGGGGCAGCAACGGCCTCAACGCCGGCTTCACCGCCTCCCAGGGCAACGACCTGTACGCCCTGCTGGCGGAGATCCGCACGCTCAAGGACCCCGCACTCGTCGAGGTCTGGGAGCAGAACCTCGCCACGATCGGCAAGGAGGCCCCCATCGCCCGAGAGCTCGGACGACTCGCGCTCGGGCTCTCGTGGAACCCGGACGCGGAGGATCTCGAGCCGAGCGATCGGCGGATCCTGCGTCGCATCGCGGGCAAGGACGCGTCGGCTCCGGCGCACATGCCGTCGGAGTGGTCGCGCTACAACCTCGATGCGCTCGCGTTCGTCCTGTGCGCCGGACGGCCGGAGGAGACGCAGACGGAGATCAACGGGATCGTTCGGGCGGCGCAAGACGCGCTCGAGACGCGCGGCCGCACCTCCCATCAGCTCGAGAGTGCGCTCCAGGATCCGTACCTGGTGCCGCGGCTCGCGCGCGCGGAAGCGGACGCGATCGTCGCTCCGGTTCTCCCCCACGTGCGCGCAAAGGCGCCGCGGACCTACGAGTGGTTCGTGGTGCACCGCGCGCAGGACGGCGACCATGCCTACTTCGAGGCCTACACCAAGGACCTCACCGCCGCAGGCGACGCAGACGGCGTCACCCGGCTCACGGCCATGCTCAGCAGCGGAGACTGAGCAGGCCGTTTTTTCATTGTTTGTGATAGAATACCGGCGATATGGCTCGACGCAAAAAACACGAAGAACCCGAAGAGACCCCTTCTTTTGAACTGAATCCCGAAACCAAGCGCGGCATCGTCATTGTGGTGATGTTCGTGTTCGCGGTCATCATGATGCTCTCTTTTTTTGGCCAGGGGGGCACGCTTGGCGCCTTGGTCGACACGTTTTTCTCCACGTTGTTTGGCCTGGGGAAATTTCTGGTTGCGATCCTTCTGGTCGTAATCGGAGCAACCTTGCTGTTTCCCGAGCGCGGACGCTTCTCCCTCTGGAACTACCTTGGCATGGCGTGTTTCTTTCTCTCGTTCAACGCCTTGCTCAACCTGATTCTCGTAAACCAGGCGGAACCTGTTATCAGCGACGTCTCCGCCGTGGGTGGGTGGATCGGACAGATCTTGGGGCTCGGCCTTCCTTATCTGATTGGCTATTGGGGATCGCTCGTGAGCGTTTGCGCACTGCTCGTGGTCTCCATCCTGCTCCTCTTTAATACATCCTTGCGCTCGCTCGTTGGCGTCCACCGGCATCTGACCGGCTGGTTTGGCGAAAAGGTACACCTCGCAACAACCGCGCGAAAAGAAAATCCGTACGAGACAGGTGAGGAAGTGGAGGAAGTGGCAGAAGAAGCGGTAGCGACAGAGGAGGAAGAGGAAGTTGCTGAAGAAGAGGAAGAAGAGCCAGCGGCAAAACCCAAGCCCATCTTCCATCGCCACGACGCCGAGCCACTTCCGGAAAAAGCCCTCACCACCAAACGCCAGCGCAAAGTCAACATCCCGCTGGATCTGCTGGAGTACCGCGCCAACAACGCCAAATCTGGCGATGTGGACCGCAACATGGAGATCATCCAAAAGACCTTGGAGCAGTTCGGTATCCCCGTAGAGATGGCCGATACCGCAACCGGACCGAGCGTTACGCAATATAGCTTGCGCCCGGCCCAGGGAGTAAAGCTCGCGCGCATTTTGGCGCTCCAAAATGATCTCGCCCTCGCCTTGGCTGCGCACCCGATCCGTATTGAAGCTCCGATTCCAGGAAAGTCACTGGTCGGCATCGAGGTTCCCAACCAAACGGTCGCGACGGTTTCGTTGCGCGAGTTGCTTGAGAGCAAACAGTTCACCACGCGCTCAAGCAATCTCTCGATGGCGCTCGGAAAAGATGTGTCCGGTGCCTCGTGGGTGATCCCGCTCGATAAAATGCCGCACATGCTGGTTGCCGGTGCCACCGGGTCAGGAAAGTCCGTGTGTCTCAACACCATGATCGTGTCGTTGCTCTACGAAAACGGGCCGGACGACCTCAAGTTCATCATGGTCGATCCAAAACGCGTGGAGCTCAACGCCTACGAAGGCATCCCGCACCTGCTCGTGCCGCCTATCATGAAGGTGGATGACACGGTCAATGCGCTCAAGTGGACTGTGCGCGAGATGGAACGGCGCCTCGACGTCCTCTCCAAGTTTGGAGCGCGCGACATTACCTCGTACAACGAACGTGCGGAGGAAAAAATGCCAAAGATCGTGGTCATCATCGACGAATTGGCAGACCTGATGACCTCCTCTGGCCGCGAGGTCGAAGGATCCATCGTCCGCATCGCGCAAATGGCGCGTGCCGTGGGTATTCACCTTGTGCTCGCAACACAGCGTCCGTCCGTAGATGTCATCACAGGGCTCATCAAAGCCAACATTCCCGCGCGCGTGGCGTTTGCCGTTGCCTCGCAGATGGACTCGCGCACGATTCTCGACACAGCCGGTGCCGAAAAATTGCTCGGCCGCGGCGACATGCTTCTCTCCACGGCGGAAATGGCCAAACCCAAACGTTTGCAAGGCGCCTATATTTCGGAAGACGAGATTCGCCGCGTCGTGCAATTCCTCAAAGGCCAAGGTGCGCCGGATTATAATCACGCGATCGTGGAGAGCGCGCGCACCGGCACCATCCTCGATGGGGCGGATGACGAAGAGCCACTCCTCAACGATGCCGTACAGGTCATTATCCAGTCCGGCAAAGCATCCACATCACTCCTGCAGCGCCGCCTCAAGGTCGGCTACGGCCGCGCCGCGCGCATCATGGATATTCTCGAAGAGAAAGGCATCATTGGCCCTGGCGAAGGTGCCAAGCCGCGCGAAGTCCTCGTAGACGAGTGGCCGCCAGGTGGCCGTGCTGCCGAAGGCATTCCAACCGCACAGGACGATTACGATGAAGCAGAAGATGACTCAGATGAGTCACAAGAGACGGAGGAGGCAGAGGATGAAGAAGCGGCTAATGACGAGGAAACGAGCGAGGACGAAGAGGGGGTTGAAGAAGACGCCGAGGAAGAGCAAGATGAGGAGGAAGAACGCAAATAACCATGTCTTTCGTGATCCGCAAACTCAATGATGCTGAAACCTTGGGCCAAAAGCTCAAGGCCCTGCGGCTTGCGAGCCAGCGAACGCTCTCGGAAATGGCAGAAACCTGCAAGATCCGAAAAGGCTATTTGGATGCCCTCGAAAACGACCGTTTTGACCAGCTCCCGGCCCCTCTGTACACCCGCAACTTCCTTCGAATTTACGTGAGCACCATGGGAGGCGACGTGACGTATTTTCTTGAGCGGTTCGACGCCGAACGGGGCACCTGCGACTTTACCAAAGCCGCTCGCCTGCCCGTTCGCCGGCGTCGGGCCATGGAATTCATCGTTGCCAGCCGCTTTGTAAAGTTCGGGGCCCTTGGACTCGTGGCCATTGCCATTGTCAGCTACCTCGGCTCTCAGCTCGTCGCCATCACTGCGCCTCCGGAACTCGTCATTCTCTCCCCGGCAGATGGCCTGCAAACCCCCGATGCCATCGTGCGTGTGTCCGGACAAGTCGAGGATGAGGCGACGGTAAGAGTAAACGGCATCGATGTCCTCCTCGGACCAGACGGCACCTTCGAAACCGAAGTCGCTCTCGAGCGCGGACTCAATGTCATCACGGTAGAAGGAGCGAAGCGTTACTCGCGCAGCGCCACCGAGTTCCGACGCGTGATCTTTGGTCAACCGCTCACCGCCATGACATCGAGTTATACACAGACAACCCCTTGATTTTTCAAGAAAATCCTGTAAGATACTCATAGATCCCCCGCCGCTCAACGGCGGGGTTTGCTTTCCCCAAACACTCTGTTACCCTAAATCCACAAAATCAGTCATCGAACCTGTATGCCTAAGCATGTTACGGAGGAAGTGAATGCCGACGCGCGCGTCAAAGCCGCTCAAGAGGCGATCAGCCAGATCAAACAGCGATTCGGAGACGGTTCGATCATGCGTCTGGGAGAGGCCAAGACCATGCAGGTCGAGGCCGTGACTACGGGATGTCTCTCGCTCGACCTCGCCCTTGGCGTAGGCGGGGTTCCGCGCGGGCGCATCATCGAAGTTTACGGTCCGGAATCCTCTGGTAAAACGACGCTCGCCCAGCACATCGTGGCAGAAGTGCAGAAAGCCGGGGGCGTGGCGGCCTATGTGGACGCCGAGCACGCACTCGACCCGGAATACGCGCAAAAAATCGGCGTCAACATCAACGAACTGTTTATTTCGCAGCCGGACAATGGCGAGCAGGCGCTCGAGATCGTCGAAACGCTCGTGCGTTCAAATGCCGTTGACGTCATCGTTGTAGATTCGGTCGCCGCCCTGACTCCGAAAGCCGAAATCGAGGGCGAAATGGGCGATTCACACATGGGATTGCAGGCGCGCCTGATGAGCCAAGCGCTTCGCAAACTCGCCGCACTCGTCAACAAATCAAAATGCGTCGTGATCTTCATCAACCAGATTCGCATGAAGATCGGTGTGATGTTTGGCAACCCGGAAACAACCACGGGCGGAAACGCGCTCAAATTCTACGCCTCCATCCGCATCGAAATCCGCCGCTCCGCGCAAATCAAACAGGCTGAGAAAATCATCGGAAACCGCACCAAGGTCAAGATCGTCAAAAACAAAGTCGCTCCTCCGTTCCGCACGTGCGAATTCGACATCATGTACAACGAAGGTATCTCCATTTCCGGCGATGTCGTAGATTTGGGAGTCACCAGTGGTGTCATCGCAAAAAATGGCAATTCCTACCGCTACAACGAGGAAATGCTCGGCGTCGGCCGCGAAAATGCCAAGCAATTCCTCAAGGATCATCCGAAGGTACTCAAGGAGATTCGCAAAGCCATCGAGAAAAAAGTTGCCGCGGGGGATCTCGCGGAAACATCAGAGGCGGCCGACGCCTAATATACGCATCAGACCGACCCACTTCCGGGTCGGTTTTGGTTGTGGCATAGTGGAAGCAGGAGGGTTACAACTTCATGCAAGCTGGCCACCGCCTCGAAATCCTGGTGTCCGATCGCTTGTCTGCTCTGGGGGTCCGTCACCAACGGATGGCACCTCAGAGCAAGCCGGACATCGAAGACAAGATCGACTTCCTCGTGTGGAGTCGGTGGTGTTCGAAGCCGTTCGAAGTACAGCTCACCCTGCGCCGGAAGGAGCTCGGGAAGATCCGGCGGTTCGTCGCCGCATCGCTCGTCACCTTCGGCACGCGCGGGACGCGCGTGTACCTCGAAGTGATCGCCGGACACGGTCAGGATCTCGCGGGTGTCGCCCGTCGCGTGGCGGAAGCGCTCCGCACGATCGTCACGCACTTCCGTGACTTCGGCCCGCTCAACATGTTGGGCGTGCGCGTGAAGGCCATGGGCAACGAGCTGGAGAAGTTCCACCTCCACGACATCGTGGGGTGGAAGTGGATCCGCTCGATCCTGCCAGAAATCGAAGCCAAACGCGCGGAGCTGGAGGCCAGGCGCGAGGCCCAGCGGCTGGTCGTCATGGCCGCGCGACGCATCCCGTTCTGGAATGCGTTCCGAACCGGTACGCCCCGCGCACCGTGGCAGAGCCGCGAGCTCACGCCAGCATTCGCCGCCCCGTCCACGCCTCGCGTCTCGCGCAGCTTCTACCCCCTGCGCCTGATGTAGGCGAAACGCAAACCCCGCCCTTCGTGAGAAAGGCGTGGCTATTTCATTCCGTTATTTGGCGACGCGCTCGCTGTAGCTGCCGTCTTCCGTATTGATGATCACTTCATCGCCCTCTCCGATGAAAATCGGCACGCGCACCTTGAGACCGTTATCGAGAACCGCATCTTTGGTCACGTTGCCAGCGGCGGTATCCCCTTTCACGGCCGGCTCGGTTTCCGTGATGGTGTACTGCACCTTCTTAGGAAGATCGACGGTCAGCGGGGTGGTGTCGTGCATCACGATCGTCACCTCCATGCCCTCTTTGAGATACTTCGCGTCGTCGCCGATGTCGGCGACCGAGAGAGAAATCTGCTCGTAGGACTGATTATCCATGAACGTGTAGAACGTTCCGTCGTTGAAGAGATACTGCATCTTGCGATAGGAGACCTCTTCGAAATCGAGCGATTCCGCGGACTTGAAGTTGTTCTCAACGACCTTGCCGGACGTAAGGTTTTTCATCTTGGTGCGGACGAACGAGCTCCCCTTGCCCGGAGAGACGCGCTGGAAATCCGTCACAACCCACAGGTTGCCTTCATAGCGGATGACCGTGCCTTTTTTGATATCGTTGGGTGACATAGGTTTGGGTTGTGGACTAGGTATTGGTTGGTGGAGAAAAAAGATGTTTCGCCGGGAAGAGTAGGACATCCTCAATGGATGCTCGGCCTGCCGCAAGCATGTGCAATCGGTCGATGCCCAGCGCATTGCCGAACGTCTTCTGGCGCACGGATGGTAGCAAGGAGAGCAGTTCTTCGTCAATCGGGAAGACCGACTTGTGAATGCGTTTTCGCTCCTCGATTTCATGTTCGAATCGACGGCGCTGTTCGACCGCATCCGTGAGCTCCGTGAACGCGTTGCACAACTCGACGCCGCCCAAAAACAGTTCAAATCGTTGTGCATACTTCCCGTCCGGCGTGGCAGCTGCCAGAGCGGCCTGATAGAGCGGGAAATCGTAGATGAATGTGGGCGGAGCATCTGCAAGCAGCGGTTCGACCTTATCGAGAAAGAGCCGATAGAACAGATCCGACTCGTTATCCGACGGGTCTGTATGAATACCGTGCGTCTCGCAGGCTTTTTTGAGTTCCGTCACGCCTGCGGCGGACAAATCCATTCCCACGTGCTTCTCAAACAAGTCATGGATGCGCCAGCGATTGAACGCGGGAAGTTGCTTTCCAAACGCTTCAAACACCGCCCGCACGACCCCCTCTGTTTCGTCCATCCCGGAGTGATAATCTGCATCCTGTCGATACCACTCAATCATGGTGAATTCCGGATTGTGTACCCCACCGAAATGTTCGCGGTTGCGGAACACTTTTGTGATCGTGAAGATACGGTCACATTCCGATCCCAGCAATTTTTTCATACTGAATTCCGGGCTTGTGATGAGGGCGCCGGGGTAACGCGTGCCATCGGCTTCAATCGCCTCGGTCTCAAACGGTGTCAGTGTGGGTGACACGTCCGGGCTCCGCACAAGGATCGGTGTTTCCACCTCGGTGTACGCTTGTGAACGGAAAAATTGCCGAATGGCATCATTGACCTGTTGACGCTCGCGCGCCACTGTCATGAGATCTTTCATAGGACCAAAAGGGCGGGGATGACCCCGCCCGTACACTACTTCTGAACGAAGGGCAGCAACGCCATGATGCGTGCGCGCTTGATAGCCGTGTTCAGCTCGCGCTGGTGCGCCTGGCACACGCCGGAGCGCTTGCGCGGCACGATCTTCGCGAACGAAGAAAGGAAACGGCGAAGCATCTGGGTGTCCTTGTAATCGATGTGCTTGAGGTTGTTGTAGCAGAAGTAGCACTGGCGCGGCTTCTTTGCTACGGCGGGTTTGTTGAACGCCATACCGTTTAGAATGGGATGTCCTCGACCTTAATTTCGTCGTCCGGATTTGCAGACGGTTCGTCCGGAGGCGCGGCAGGAGCCGCAACCGGTGTAGCTCGTCCGCCCGCGGCGAAGGCGCCGGCTGGCGCGTCCGTACGGTCGAGGATAATCAGATTTTCAATAATGATTTCGGTGCGGTAACGCTTGACGCCATCTTGCCCCTCCCAATCGCGCGTTTGCAGACGCCCCTCCACGTACACCTTGCGGCCTTTTTTGAGGTACTGACTGCAAATTTCCGCGAGCTTTCCCCACGCGACCAAATTATGAAACTCGGACTGTTCCTGTTTCGCTCCAGCGGCGTCCTTCCAGCTGCGGCTTGTCGCCACCCCGAAGGAGCATACGGATTGACCGGAGGTGGTCGTCCGCATTTCCGGATCACGCGTAAGGTTGCCGAGAATCGTCGCGCGGTTGAGGGAGTACATAGGGCACGATTAGACGTTTTCGTCGGTCTCGAGAATTTCGTCGAGTTTCTTATCGAGTTCTTCCATGGTGATCGACGGATCCTCGCGCTTCATGACCGGCGCGGGTGCGGCGGCGACCGGCGTGCGTGCCGAGCGCGGCGCTTCCTCGGCGCGCGCCTCTTCCGAGAGCGGCGCGACGTAAGAAATCATCTGGAACGGGTGTGCCTCTGCTGCCGGCGTCAGCACCACGATCTGGTGGCGCAAGACCTCGGTGGCAAGACGCAGTTGGCGATCGATGTTGGCCAATGCGGTTGGCTCGGCTTCAAAGTGCGCGAGCACATAAGACCCATGACGGACGCGTTTGATGGGATAGGCAAGCTTGAGTTTGCCCAAGATTTCGTGACGCGAAATCTTGCTGCCGGAGGCTTCGATAAGCCCCGCGACGGTTCCCTTGATCGTTTCGACCTCTGCGTCCGTGTATTGGGTCGGAACGATATAAAGAAGCTCGTACTTCATATATCTGCCCCGGTCTTTCCGGGGGGCCCTTTTGGGCCGTGGACAGATAAGAATTAGTACGGGCATCCTAGCCAACAAGGCGCTTTTGGTCAAGATCCGGACGATCCATTAAGCCGTTTCTTGCGTTGTTTGGAGAATGGACTGCTTTCGCCCACCAGAGTTTTAGTGGCAATTCGGCTCAGCTTTGAGGTAAAGAACTGCATGCCAAAGAAAATCGCGAACGTGAGAAACAGGGATGTTCCGCCGAAGATGAACAGGTCCTGCCAGTTAAACCCGGTCATCTGAGCCACAGCGATTGTCTGACCCCCCGCATCTACGATCGGCGTCTCTCCCGCCGAGAGGTCTCCCAAAATCAGCACGCCCGCAACAGACCCCAACAGGAAGATGAACTGAAGCACGTTGAGGGACTTCTCCAAACTCTCCTGGTACATGAGCCCAATGATGTTGGCCGTGGACTCGATGTAGGAATCCAGTTGATTCCACAGCTGCAAGAGGTAACGCGTGTTTACTCGCATCTTGCCAAAGCGATACGCTTCGAGCGCGCGGAGATACTCGGTGCGGTCCATCTCATCGATTTCCAGTTGCCGTTCCACCAAAAAATCCTCCATCTGGGACAACCGAGCGACCACAATGGAAAGATCGCGATCAAAATCGAGAAGACGGTCACGGATGCGCGGCAGCTCCGTAAGCGAGAGCGAATCCTTCTTCCGAATCTCATCAATGGAGTGCCAAACCTCCCGATGCAAGTTCAAAAAATTATTGAGACGCGCTTCAAACTCACGGAAAAAAATGATCGATCGGATCAATTGGTGCGTCAGGTCCGATTCCGGTTCGCGTGTCACGACCACAATAAGCCGATCGCCGTAATACACGCGATGCTTCTTGTGTTTGATCAAAAAGTGAATGCGGTCTTGCAGGGCGTCCGTCCATTGTGTGACCTCCGCATCCGTCGCCGACTCCGCCACAACAACCGTTGGACGCTCCGTATACTTGGGATCGTGAACCGAAAGCGCAGGGAGCCCAACGCTGAATAACGCGCTCAACGCCACCAGTAATTTTTCGTTGTAAAAATTGTGGAGCTCGTAGATGTCGGCGTCCGCATCCGTTCCGATGTTTCGACGAGCAAGAAACAACCCGTCTTCAAAGTACGACGCCAGGAACCCACCGCATTCTGCTTCCACGTGATCAAAACGCCCGCCCGCTGCCAATCCGATATACGCAATGTTCGTTGGCTGCATCGCTTTGTGTACGCGGCGAAGCAACTCTGGATCAATCGGAAGATGCGAAACACCATCGACCAAAAAGCGATGGTACTCCTTTAGATGCATTTTCGTGCGCGGAAACCAATTTCCGGTCACGGCGTACGCGATGCGCATATCCTCCTTAATTGCGCATAGTGTATCACAAAACATTCCGCCCTTATGCATGGCGGAATGTTTTTGCGCGCTATGGCGTTGTTGGGTCGGACACAATTGTTTCCTCCGTCACCTGCTCTTGCACAGGGACATCTATACTTGTCTCCGCGATCACTGGTTCTTCGACCACCGTCGGTTCTTCCATGACAGGTACTTCCTCAGCGATCGGCTCTTCCACCGGAACATCCGTGATCGGTGCTTCCACAACCGGCTCTTCGACGACAGAGGGTTCGACAGCCACCGGATCTTCCAACACTGGCGTTTCTTCAACAGGTTCTTCCGGGTGCAGGTAGGCGTCTGGCTCGTAATCTTTTCGGTAGGCTTCCACCAACCAGTCGAATGCCGCGTCGGACGTGCCACCCATGGTTTCCTGCACGGTGAATCCATTTTGATCGGCCTCAACGACGAAGAGTCCATTGGCGGATTCGCGCAACGTCACAAACACCCGCACCGGTGCGATGGTAGACGTGATGTCATCGAAGGACGGGCTGATCGTTTCAAAGTCGATCGTGGCAACACCATCGGCGAGCACGGCGGAACCAGACAGGGTGATCTTGTGCTCGGTGGCAGCGACCGCCTGCACCTTCACGGTTTCTCCCTGGTAGGATTCGATTGCGAGCTCGAACGCTCCTTTGGTCGTAAAGAGACCGCTCTCATCAATGGCCCATCGGTCCGAAATGCCATTAATGCGCCCCACGTCCACAATACGATTGCCGTGCATGTAGATGTCACCGTCCATGTTGAGCGTGGTGAGGTTCTGGTTTGAACTCGTTCCGCTCGAGACGGTCGTCATGGTTCCCGTGCTCGCCGCATCCATGGTTCCACCCCAGTAGCTCACGTTTACAAACACGATGACGCGATCGTCACCCGATCCGTCGTATGGCTCCAGCGCGTAGCCAACAATCGGACCGGCCTTTGTGGCCTTCATGGCGTAGCCGGCGCGACTGGAGGTTGTGAGCGCATCGCCAACCGCGATCGTCCCGTTCTCCAAACTCACCTTGGTCGGCACGCGTCCAGCCAGCGCAATCGGATAATCGCCATCCTTCGCATCGCCGGCCAAGAAACCAGGACGCGTGGACACGATACCGGCAACCCCGCCATCGTAGGGCTGCGCCGAACGGCGGACGTGTTCGCTCTGCGTATCAAAGACCACGACATCACCCGCCTCCAAGACCTCAGACGACGGGAACATTTCCGCAAAGTCGTATGATCCCGTAGACCAGCCGGCCGCATTGGTGCGCATGTACTCCATGCCCGCGCCCAGCGATGAATCGAAGTAAATGTAGAACGCGCTCTGCGCAACGCCCTGATCGGATGGATAAAGCTTGCCGCCGATCACGAGGTCGCCGGAGATGTTCATCGCCCCGTCGTCCGTCACGTACGCCACCTCTGCGCCGGATCCATTCTTGATGGAGAGACGGTAATCGCTCGCGTCCACCACGGTGTTGTTGATGGACATGGCAACGTCCTGCGCCGCCATCCCATCCCAACCTGAACCGCGCAACGAAAGACCAAAAGAGTCGTACCCGGCCGTCGTCGCATCCGCTGTACCTGTGGCACCCATAGCGATATCGTCTCCTACAACGGTCATGGATCCATCTTGCCCAAAGACACTCCCGGCGTACCAAGAAGGATCAATCATCACAATGATTGTGCCCGACCCGCTGGTGTGCGACTGAAGCGCCACACCAACCGTCCATCCTGGCAGCACCGCCTTGGCGCCAGATCCAGGCGTAGAAGAGGCAACAATGCGATCACCTGGCACTATGGATCCGTTTTCGTCTGTAACCTTCACTGGCACACGCCCGACCTGTGCGACGGCCACCGGGTTCTCGCTTGCATCGAACACGTCTGCCGCGTACACCTCGTTTGGATGCGTTGAAACAACACCGATCACGCCAGACTGATACGCGGAGGAGGAAGCTTCCACATATGCCTTGCTTGTTTGAACGCCTTCCGGGGTCGTAAGGGCAGCCGCTTCGCCGGTCACGGCAACGAGATCACCGGCCGCAAGCGTACCATTGGACCCGTAGTACTCCGCCAAGTCACCAGGCGAACCAGCGCAGTCCGCAAATGCAACCACGCCCGTGGCGTTGTTAGCGCCACTGTGACACACACGTTCGTTGTAGGTTGCGGTGGTGTCATCAATGTTCATGGTGAGCGAGGTCGAGCTCACATTTATCAAGTCCGTTCCCGCGTCGTTCTCGAGAAGGATGGCGCCGTTGACATTGTTGGAAATTGTTTCGTTATTTTGCATCTCGATTTCCGTCGTGATGTTGGTGGTGTTGAAATCCAGTGCGACAGCCGTCACACCACCAGGCGAAATCGACAATGGCACGTTGCCATCGCTATTCGTAAGGAGAAGTGAGCCATTTGACGCCACGATGAAGTTTGTAAATGAGATAGTGGCACTCGTACCCTGAATGTCGTTTGCGCCGACGTTGATAGCGTTCGTGATCTCCGCATCACTCACGTCGATGGCGTCTGAAATGGATCCAGTTGACGTATTCGCAATGAGAATACCGTTTGCGGTTGAACCCGTCCCCGTTGCGCTCAGATCAAGCAGAGCGCCTGTTCCCGCGTGCTCTGCTGCGATGAGCGCGCCGGTCGCGGATGCATAGTTGTTGTCGATGAAGACGAGTTCTGACGAGTCCGTGAGCGTTCCGGCTGTTTGCGTTCCGTTGCTCACGAGGGAGAGAAGGTTACTAGTGACGTTAATAACCGCACTCGCGTTGTTCGAAGTGTTAGAACGTATCACGCTCAGAATATCTCCAGAAACCGTTGTGGTTGTGGAAGCGGTTGCGTTTGTGAGCGACTGGGTCAAATCAACCAAACTACCACTCACCGTCTGGGTCGTTGCGTATGTCGCGGTATGGTTAAAGTTGAGGAAATCACCCGAAGAACGCACTCCCGAGGACGAATCGATGTTGAACAGCTGGCCAGATGTGAGCGCGTCCGCACTCATCGTCAAAAGACTTCCGGACGAGAGCGAGTCCGCAAGAATATCTATGGCGTTCGTGGTTGTCTGATCGGTCGTGTAATCGATCGATTTATTGTCGTTGAGTGTCAGGAATGCTGTTCCAGCATCTGCGAATATGAAATCGCCTGTACTCGTGAGATCAACAACCGAATTCGCCGTCCCCCCGTTTGTGACCGTGAACACTTCTGTTCCCGAGAGTGTATGCGTGACGTCACCGGTCGTGGTGAAATCATCATCAGCTCCTAGCTGTGTTAGCCCCGAAGAATCAATCGTCAGCGTCCCGTCGCTTGTGATGTCATCTCCGTTCACGGCCAGGTCTCCAGAAACCACTACGTTTCCGATCGAACCGCCGTCCGCAAGCGTCATTAACGTGTTTCCAAGGTCGTCCGTGAACGTGAGCGTTCCGGTATTGCCGATCGAAATGTTTGGTGTGGTATCCGAGAGCACTAAATCATTGTCCCATCCAGGTCCGATGCGCATCGCGATTTCCGTCCCAGCTCCACCCGTGAGGTTGGCGATATTGATCCCGAACTCATTGGACGATGCAGTTGGGTTGGTTGTACCAGTCACTTGAATTCCGCGAGTAATGTCGCTGGCATCTGCCGGAGCCGGTACGGTTAAATTGATGACGTTATTGATCACACCAGCTCCGGTGGCAACTTCCATGGTGAGGTCCAGGAGGTCGTTGGCCGTTGCAAAACCGAATCCCGCATTGGAAATTTGCAGCATGTCCACATTCGCCGCTTTCGCACCGGTCGCCAAGATCTGTGCGTTCGTGTTTGCGGCCTGATTCAGCACAACGTCCCCTGTTCCGTCGGGAGTCAGTGTCAAAGCGCCGTTCGCCCCGGTGGTAATGGTGCCAGCCCCGCTGAAGGCTAAGGAGGTATCATCGACCGTTAACGTACCGCTCGAATTGAGGGTGATGGCGTCCGCTCCATCTCCAACGATGGTCGCAGCCCCGAAGTTCAGATTCCCTCCGTTGATATCCATATCCCCAGCCGCGGTCACGTTTCCCGTATTCAAGAACGTAAACATCGGGGTTCCATTGTCTTGAACAACAAAGTTTCCGTCCCCTGCCAAATTCACGATGAAATTCGGATCCGTCGCGGTATTCGCGAGCGTGAATGCAATGTCTCGGTTGTCCGTGGCAGAAATGGTATTGCCGCTGTTATAGGCACCTTGAAGCGTTGTCCCGCTGAAGGTCGCTCCGCCGATCCCTTGAAAGGTTGCTCCGTCGTACACGTACAGGTTGTTGTTGTTGGAATCCCAAACAATATCGCCTTCGAGCGTTCCCGAAACGGCACTGGGCGCACCTGCGTTGGTTGGCAACATGAGACCTTGGTTGTTGTCATGGCCCGCGGCCAGCAATCGACCATCAAATCGAGCAGCGCCGTTATCGATCCAAAGGCTGTAGGGATTTGAAATCGTAATGTCGCTGCCAACGGCAGGTGCACTGCCGATGTATACAGTCGCCGCATTTGTAACAGTTTCCGTGCCACCGCCCGCCACGCCAAACAGCGTCGGACCATCAAACTGCCACATGCGCTGGTTGGTCAGCGTTGTGGTGTCAGCCAGGGTGATCGACTGCGGGGCGGCAAACAACCCGCGCTGTTCAACGGTAACGCCCGTCACATCGCCTGGATCGATAATGAGACCCTCCGTCGTATTTGTCCCTGTCCCGCTACCAATGCGGACAAACCCCGCATCGTGTGCGCTCAGAATGGAGGCTCCTGCATCCGACACAACGAAATCACCGGTACTTGTGAGGTTAAAGGTGATATTTGCCGTTCCGGCATTCGTCACGAGCAGTGCCTCCGCAGAATCCAAGTTGAAAGTCGCGTCACCGGTCATCGAAAAATCATCGCCTGATCCAAGAGCGATCGTTCCGGCAGAATCGATCGTGAATGTTCCCGCAGTAGACGTGATGGTGCCGTCATAATAGTTAGTAGACGCACCACCGGCTGTAAATCCAACATCGGAAATCACCTCTCCATCGGCCTCAATGATAAGTTCCGTATCCGGCGTTCCGTCAGCGTCCGACCGGATAATTACTACATCATCATTCCCCGCCACCTCGTTCACATCGATGATAAGCGCCTGAGTTCCGGTAGTGCCACTTGTCGGCGCATCCACTTCCATCTGCACGAGTCGCAATGCAGAGCCGGACGCGGTTCCAGCATCGGTCGCGTCGCTCTGGATCACAACGACATCGTCGTCAAAACCGATGTTATCGGACCAGAAATATCCGAGTGGGTCCGTCGACGTGGCGTGGTTTGTATAAACACTCAAGCCATAGTTCGCGTTGCCCGTGTTCGTGATGTGCACCGCGCCGCCGGCGGTGTCAGAAACCGTCGATCCGGTGTTGCCATCCTGATTCACAAACAACGACGATCCGACGCCATCGGTTTCCAAGCTAAGGACAGGGGTATCAGACCCGACGTTATCGGAGAAGAAGTACGCGAGCGGCTGGTTTTGCGTGGCACCGATGTTGGTATAAAGCGTCATTCCGTAATCCGTGTTGCCTGTGTTGGAAAGATGGATGGCTCCGCCGACCGTATCGCTAACGGTCGCGCCCGTGGCCCCGTCTGCATTAACGAAAAGCGAGGCTCCGACACCATCGGATTCCAAACTGAGCACCGGCTGGTCAAACGCGACGTTGTCGGCAAAAAAGTACGCAAGCGGGTCCGTCTGTGTACCGTCGGTATTGGTGTATACGGTCAGGCCGTAGCTGGTGTTGCCGGTGTTGGCCAATCCGATCGCGCCACCTGCGCCATCGTGCACCGCACCGGTTACCGTCCCATTCTGGTCTACAAAGATACTGCTACTTGTACCCGCTTGAACGATGTAAAGCACCTCCTCATCAAATGTGGCGTTGTCAGCCTCAAAGCGGACAAGATCCTGTCCTGGGGTTGCATTGGCGCTGTATACACCAAATCCTCGGTTGTTGTTTCCTGTATTTCCGACCACGAGAGACGCGCCGGCTGTATCTTGAAGATTGACGCCCGCGATCGTTGCATTCTGATCAATCAACAGTGCGGACCCTTCTGTGACTACGGAATCAATATCAACGACGGAACGCTGGCTCGCATCGAGCGCTGTGCCGTTATGATCGATAACGAGCGTAGAGCCTTGTCCAGCGTTCGTAATCTCAACTACTGCATCCATCGTGGTTCCCGCGGTGTCATTTTGCGTAATGACAAGCAAGTTGGACGAGTCGTTAGTCGCCCCATCGGAATTCGTAATTGTGACAAGATCACCCGCGTTTCCACCCCCGATTGTTCCGCTTGTATCGCGACTAATCGTCAGCAGCGAGCCAGAAATACTCGGGGATCCCGTTACAACTTGAGAAATATTCACGAGCGAGCCGCCAAAACCGGTCGCGGCGCTCGTGGTGACATTAATCGCTTCACCACTTGTGAGCGCGTTTGCCGAAATATCCAAGCCAGCCCCGGTCGTCAACGCGTTGAAGTTGAAATCCACGATTGTGCCCGTTGTTGTCGCCGCATCGAGATTGATCGCCTCGCCGGCGGAAGTCGTCATCGTGGTGTTGATGTTGAGCGCCGCGCCCGTGTTGGCGGCATTCTGCTGGTCGAGGAACAACAGGTCTCCGGAGTCCGTGGCCGTTCCGGAAACCGTGTTGGTCAGCGCGAGAACATCGCCAGTGATCGACGCCGTGCCGGCCGTACGCGTGGTAGAACGCGCAATGGTCGCAAGCGTCCCACTCTGTGTGAGCGTGTTGGCGGTTACAGTGAGCGCCTGTGTGAGATCAAGCAACTGGCCCGACACCGTCTGCGTCGTGCCATAGCTCGCCGTGTGGTCCGCTTGAATCAAATCACCTGATGTACGAGTTGTGGATGCATTTGTCAGATCCCACCCATTCTCCGTTGTCAGCGCACTACCAAGGTTGTAGATGAGTGTTTTGTCATCATTCAGGGTAAAAAATGGCACTGTCGAATCTAAAACGTTGAAATCCCCGGTCGTCGTCAAATCAAAGTTGATTCCCGACGTGTGATCAACGGTCATCGCGTGGTCGCTATCGTTGTCGTAGACCGTATCGAGTGTATCGGTCGTCCCCGTGCCGGTGATATTGATAAACGCCGAGCCATCGTACGCATACAAGGCATTGCCGGTGCTGTCCCAAACCAGATCACCCTCCTGGGTTCCCGTAACGACACCCGGTGAACCGGTGTTGGTTGGGACGCGAAGTCCTTGATTGTTGGCATGCGTCGGCGCGAGCAAGCGGCCTGTGTAGGTAAAATCGCCGACATTTCCGTTGTCGACAAAGGTCGCCATGTCGTTGCCGCTTCCGTCCTCGATGGTCAGCGTGCCCGTCGAAAGCTCTGCCATGCGTACCCCATCGAACACGGCAAAGTTGCTTCCGAGCACGATCGCGTTGCTAATGTTGCCCGCGGAAACGTTCAGACCATTGACGATGCCTCCATCGACGCCCGTCGAAAGAACATTGATCGCATTCGTAACGGAGGAAGCAGTCGTGTCTGCATTGTTGATGCGCAGCAGCGTATCAGTTGCCACGGCGGTTCCAGACGGATTGTCGACGTTCGCGATATTCAACGCGTGCGTCGTATCCCCGGCGTCCTCGGAGGAATTGGTGAAATCGAGCGCGAAGCCGATGAAGGTTTGATCTGCGTTGGCGTCGTCGATCGATTCATAATTGAGATAGAACCCTTGGTTGGTGGCCCCAGCGGCCTGGTTGGCATCCACCAATAGTTTTAAGACACCGTCTGCTGCGCCAGTAATCGTCGAGTCCGTCCCCGCAGCATCGATCGTAAACTGCCTCGCCGCACCGGCCGTGGTTAGCACCGTTCCATTGTCTTGCAGAGTAAAGAACGTCGTTCCGTTGTCCTGCACGAAGAAGTCTCCGTCGCCGGCCAAGTTCACGGTAAAGTTGGGATCCGTTGCAGTATCAGCAAACGTGAGGGCAAGGTTCCGCGCGTCGGTCGCCGTAATCGTGTTACCCGAGTCGTACGCGGCCTGAAGCGTAGAGCCCGCAGCCGTAGAGAGCTGTGTCCACGTCGTCCCTGTGTCGGTTGCGGATGTGTTGAGATAAATCGCCGGTGATTGCGTACCTGCGTTATCGTCTTTGAGAAAGAGCGACCCTCCCTCAGCGCTAAAACTCGGCGTGGCCGAGCCGGAATAGACACCAACCGCATCGCCAGTTGTGGTCAAGCGATAGAACTGTCCATTATCTGCACCCAACCCATCAATCACCGGGCCTGTTCCGTCCTGATCGAGCTCAAGAACCGGGCCTGTTGCTTGCGTAAACAACTGACCGAAATAAGCAATAGCCGCGGGGTGCACGATATCGCCAGCTGTTTCTGTGCCAGTGAAAAAAACCCGCATAACCTCGCCACCAACGGTCAATGTTTGTCCTACACCATTCATTGTAAGGACGCGTCCAGAAAGAAAGTTGTAACTCCCCTCTGTCGTTGTCGTCGTAAATGTTGCCACCTCGTGTGCCTCGATCAAATTACCACTGTCAACCGTCGAATCAACATCGATCCCCTTACTATTAATCGCGGTCATGTCTAGATCGATACCCGCAGAACCGTCAGATGTAATGGAAATCGCGTCACCAAATCCAGATTGAAGAACCTCCAACCCAGATCCGGTCGCACTCTCATCTGCCTGGTTTATGGAAACAAGCGAACTATCCATGTCACCAGAAGCCTGATTTGCTTGGGTTACCAAAAGAACCGGAACATTGCGTGTTGCCCCAGAAACAACAGATTCGATTGTAAGTGTCCGGTCGCTACTCCCCTCAAACGTGTCGCTTGCCGTTGAGCGAAGGAAGTCTGCGCCCGTAATTCCGCCCGTAGCCGTAACGACTTGCTCCCATGTGGTGGAACCGGTCGTGTTGAGCCACAACTTTCCATCTTCATCGAAGAAAACGGAACCTGCTTGTGCCGAAAGCGTGCCATTAAGTCCTGTCGTACCGTCTCCAACATACATCCCTACCGTATCGGTGTTTGATGTGTCCGTCAGACGGAAGCGCTCCGTATCCTCCAATCCTCGCGAGGTCACCCGTCCATCTGCCGTAATAAAGAAATGGATCGTTTCGTTGGCATCGATGTCAGTCGTAATCTGAATCATCTGATCGCTTGCATCCGTGGATTCCGAATCAATGTCCACCAGTGCATCGAGGTCCGTGCGGTTCGTCGAAACGTTCACAATATTGGCCGCGCCGGAGAGTGCGAGATCACCATCGGACTCTGAAACCAGGACCGACGAAACTGCGCCGACCTGCGTAGAGTCAAACCCGTCGAGGAGGTCCGCATCGCCGGCTTCGAGCGCGAATCCTACCGCTCCAATGCGAATGCGCGGCGACATTTCTGCATCAGCACCAATCGTGACACCTAGATACAGCGTGTTGTTGTTAAAAAGCGTGTCAGGCAGGGCGTTTTGTGGCGACTCTCCGAGCATGACGTTAAACACACCGTCCGTAACCGTCACGGAAATGGCTGTAGGTGTGCCGCATGAGCCGGACGCCGTCCACAAACAGTTCCCCCCGCTTGCGGCATCATAGATGGAAAACTTTGCATTGAGCGAGCCATTAGGCACGGTTACGCGATTAGCGTCCGTGAGCTTTCCTTGAAACGCGATCATCTGCGGAACATCCAGTGCAGAGCGCACTACGGTCGCGGAGTTCATCCAGAGATACAAACTAAAACCCATCGTCATCAACAAAAACATGACGATGAGCGCGAACGGCTCATTTCCGTTCGGTTTTTCGATTTTATTTGGAAGGAGGTCCGCCATAGCGGCGACCCGTTTTGTTTTTCCCTCCCGACGGCGTAAGTGCCGTCAACGAGGATGAAGTCCGACGTTCTGGGCAAACTCGGCCGGCTCGCGCTTCGCAGAGAAGTCGATCGGTCGAATTTCCTTTCGGTCGTACCCGGTTCTCTCAAACACGCTGTAATACGTGCTTGGTCCGAGCAAAAAGTGATAACGCCCCTGCCAATCCGTCACGGCCGTTTCAATCAGTTTGTTGTATTTGGGCTCAAACAAGCGAACGATGGCGTTTGTCAACGGTCGTCCTGTTTTCTCGTTGTAGACAATGCCCCAAGATTTCGGTTTCCGAGCCGCAGCCAAGCGTCGAACCAGCGCGTACATCACGAGCTGTATACCTACCATCGAGAGAGCGAGCATCGTTGGAGCGATGGCCCAAACCGCAATGGACACAAGAAGGCCTGCAAGAGCGAAGAGTTCCTGCCCTCGACGCAACCGACGTGCCCAAACCACGCGGTTTGGCTCGTTTCGTTTGGCGTCGTCCGACGGATCCAGCGGGATGTTGGCGGTGATGACGGCATCCCGACCATCAACGCGTAGCGGTTCCCCGTGATACACGTCCAGATACGCACCGTCCGTTCGTTCATGCGCCAAAAACGCACTCGGAAACGTAAACGGCTGTCTAACGACGCTCAGGCGATACCATCCCGGCTGGACCAGGAAGACATATCGGCCTGCTGTGTCCGTCACGCGCGTCTGAACCAGTTTCCCGGTTCCTGTTTTGTCATCATTGAGACGGAACAAGCGCACGATCGCGAGATCTACCGGCATTTTTGTGTATGCGTGATAGACCACCCCAAACCCCTTCCGACGGCGGCGCCAGAAAAACAGGGCAGGAGAGGTAAAGAGGTATTGCAGGAATGGGATCAAGTTGAACCCTGCCGCAAGCGAAGCAACCCCCGATACGGCGACGACGGTAAGAACAGCCGGAGAAGATTCCACCGTGATTTGCACAGCGGGAATCGCGAGTAATGCTTCCGAAACGGCGGTGTATGGCTCAACGAGTGCCGCCACCGCGTCTGGGAGCGGGGGAGGAATCGGTTGCATGCCGATCGTGGGACGAGCGAGATTATCGGTCACCTCGAATGTTCCGCTAGAAGCCGACTCAAAACCTGTCTTTGTTGCCACGACTTCGTACGTTCCGTTTGGGACATACCAGCCAAACCCGCCTTGTTGGTTAGTGGTGAGCGGGTTGACTTGAGCATAGGCGGGCGCGTCCCAGTGGGCGCGGCCGCTTTGCATTGTAAAGAGCTCCACGCGAGCGTCTGCGAGCCGCTCGGCCCTGTCCTGCTTCAGCGAAGAAAAGACAAAACCCAGTGGCACGACTTCGAATTCGTATTCAAACGACTGCGTATATCCTCCTTCGTACTCAACCTGTATGGACCCGAGATACCGGCTGGCTTGCGTTGGCATCTCCACCTGCGCGCTCACCACATCCGAGCTTTTTGCTTTGAACGCAGCAAATCCCACGCGATCAGCTGCCTTCGATGGAGCTTTGGCGAGGTTGTATAGGCTCCCGTTGAACGAGAATCGCACCGAAACGACTCCCTCGGTTTGCGCGAGATTCGTCACGATAAGCAATGGGAAGTCTGGAAGCACGGCATAACTGTCATCCGCCCTTGGGGAGAGGAGAATATTTGCCGCACCGACGAGAAATCGAATGTCCTTTTCACTCACTTGTCCCGGCTCGCTCGGCTCCAAGATGCTTTCCGGACGCTCTTCAAAGAATGGCGGCTCCGAGACAACAAGCGGCGGTCGTGCACCGTCCGTTTCTCCGGACGTGGTGGAATCCACATCCCCACTGTCACCAGACGTCGTTCCCGAGTCGGCGCCCACGCTGGGCGCATCTTCGGAAGACGCCTCCTCGGGCGCCACAACCTCCGCTGGAGGTTTCTCTGCAGGAACCTCTTCAACGGGAATTTCCTCTGGAATCTCTTCCACGGGAATTTCCTCGATTGGCAAAATGCTCGTAACCGAGGCGCGATCAAGGGCCCCAGACGCAAATTGGCCAGCCGCATCATAGGCAAAAACGCCGTAATAGTACGTGGTGTCCATCGAAACACCTCCATGCACATACGACGTTGCAAGCGCGTTGAGAAGAACGGTCCCGTCCTCAGGGTTCGTCGGGTATCGATCCGTCCGATACACAACGACCACGCCGGCGAGATCCTCGTCCGACGGCAACTCCCATTCCAGAAGAATATCTTCGGTTTGAGCGGTTGCGGTCAGCGTAACGTTGCTTGGCGGCAAGTCGATGAGTGTCGTAAACGAGAGATCGTCAGACACGCCTTCGTTGCCAGCAGCATCGGCTGACCGGGCGCGAACATGGTACGTCGTACCAGGCTCGAGTCCGGACAGGATGATCGTGTGGTCGGTGGTAAACGTGGAATCGGAAACCGTTCCGAGTTCATATGACTCTGTCAGCCCATAATCAAGCACCGTGGTGGATGGCTCTGCCGTGGTCCACTGGATCGTCACGGAGGTAGAGGAGAGTTGAACCACTTGCAAATCCGCAATCACCGGCGCGGTTGTGTCGGATGTTGTGAATGCGACAGGCTCATAAACAGCCGTGTTTCCTGCGATGTCGACGGATTGGAGACGGGCGTAATAGGTAACGCCCGGAATCAATCCCGTGACCTCAAACGTATGACTCGACGCGAATCCCGTGTCGGTTAATGCACCGATCTCGTAAGAAGTGTAGCGCCCCCAATCAACCCGTCCGTTGGCACTCTCATCCGTGTTCCAGCTGATGCGTGCCGACGTTTCCGTAAGCCCGGTCACGTGGACGTTGTAGATGGTCGGCGCCGCGGTATCTCCTTCGCCGGATCCTGAAATCGGCGAGTCGCCGCCTCCTCCGGAATCACAGGAACCAACACAAGCGGTTACACCGACACTTGTACCGTCGGAAACGGCGGACGATCCGTACCCAACATCCCCAAAACCACCGCCGATTTGGAGCGAGAGGCTTCCGGATGACGAGGGGTTCACGATCCCGTTGAGGAGCATCTGCACGCACATGCCAGCGGGAATGGTCCCGAGCACAGCGTCGGTCGGTGGAGAGAAGGTAATGGCGTTGCCGGTGCGGGACACACCCCAGACCCCGGTGGAAGCCGAGGCCGCGAGCGTTTGTCCGCCAAACGGACCGTTGCACAAGGCATCGTCATCTACCCCAAGAAACACGTCACTTGGAATGGAAAGACCAGAGAGGTCCGCGGCGGCGCCCCAGGTGAGCACGATCGTGTCGCCTGCGCTATCCACGCCCGAAGGCGTCACAAAGGTAACCGTTTGATCCATCGTGGCACCGGCCGCCATGGATGAAACCGCAACCGTAAAGTTGGAAATGCCGGCCGCATGTACGACCCCCGCGCAAAGCGTGAGGGTCGCGCATGCCGCCGCCAAAAATTTCGTAAAGGGAGCGCGCTTCATACCCACGGCCTTGCAGGGGCCGGTTGCCCGACCCCTGCAAAACCAACTGGATTACTTGCGGGACTTCATGGCCTGCGCCACGATCCACTTGTTGTACTGCATCACGAGCAGTGCGAGGATCACGAGCAGGATCACGAAGAGCACAACCAACATCCACGGCATGACCCAGAAGGTGGTCGTCGCAGACGACACCTGGTTGGATTCGCCGTAGTTGAGGATGAGGGTCGCGGTGTACGGACCAAAGCCGAAGTTCTTCCATTCTTTGACGAGTTCGGAAGCACCATCCGGCAGTTCCGTCTTCTGCCACGACGCCGAGAACTGGCGCGCGGAGCTGGCGAGCACGTTGCCACCTGCTTCGTTGACCGGGATCACGGCCGCCGTGCCACCAAACATGTTGGTGATGCGGATGACGCCCGAGGGCTTCACCTGCACGTTGCCGTCGTTTTGGAAGCGGATCGCGAAATCCACCGGCAAGCTGGTCGAAGAGTCCTGCTTGACCGAGAAATCCGTGACCGAACCCTTCTCGACGAGGTCGCCCGCCACGCGGACGAGCAGGAGCGGACCGGTCGCGCCAACGGCGCCGAGGCCCTCACCCACCTCGCCTGGCGAGGAGGAGAACAAGAGGGCACCCGTGTAACCACCTGGAAGCGCTTCCTGCGGAATCACGAGGTTGTACGCAACGAATACTGACTCGCCCGGCTCAAGCGTGTAGCTCGTGCGGGTAAACGACACCCACTTTACGAGCGAACGCGTGTCCGCCATGCCGACGAACGACGGCGAACCGCTCGTTTCATCGGTCGAGACGAAGTCTTGCACGGACGGGTAGTACGTTTCCGTTGCTTCGGTTTCGTTACTGAGCTTCACGGAACCGACGATGGCATCTCCCGGCTCCACCTCATACTCGATGAGGACAGGGGAGATAGTCAGCGCGCTGACGGGTGCTGCTCCGAGCAACGGAGCGACCACCATGGCACCGACCGCAATCATTGAGAGTTTCCTCCACATAAGAGCATGAGATTAGAAGGTGCCTGTGGCAATGAACGTGAGAGTGTCCGCGTAGTCCGGGTGCGGAACGGTCGACGTGCTGGCTGTGGCGTTGGCCACGATTTCCGCGTGAGCCGCGGAGATCGCGCCGGCCGTTGAGAGAATGTTTTCTCCGGCCGACGTCAGACCCTGAATGGCATTTGTTTCCGTATCCAAGGCACACGTTCCCGTGTTGTACGGAGCTGCACGGCTGAAACCGAGGAGCCCGGCGGTTGCCACACACAGCCCGTAGTTCTCGGTGCCAGCGGCAAGCGTGCCGTCGGCACTATTGATGTTGTCGGCAGGTGTCGTTGTTGAAACCATGCCGTTCGCCCCGTTGGCGTTGCGGACGGTCACAACGAGGCCGCTCGCGGCGTTGGTATCTGCCTCAACAACGATCATACGAACGCTGTCTGTGGTACCAGAAACCTTTACGCTCGTGGTCGGCACGGTGCCGAAAGCAACTGCGTACGGTGCGTTGGACTCCGCGTTTGTGAAGTCCGCCGCCGTGTCGAGGTCGAACGTGAGGTAACCATCAACCGAGGCCGTCACCTGCACTTGATCGCTGTCGGCAATGCCGATACCGATCGATCCAGCGTGCGTGGTAGTGAACGAAGACGCACAAGCGGCCGTTTCGTCACACTGCGCAAGCACGAGCGGGTAGCTCACCGTCGAAGACGTGGCGGTGGCTGGATTTGTGAGTGTCCCATCACTGGCCGTGCCATCGATCGTAAAAGTCACGGTCGCAGCGGCGCCAGAAGCGGTATACGACGATCCACAAGGAAGCACGCTAAAGACGTTGTTCGTTGTATCAATGGCGACACCGACATTGTTTGCGGCGTCCGTACATGTAACGTCAATAACCCCCGCGCCTTGAGCAACTGCGTTTACCGTACGAGCCGTGCCGTCATTAAACGTGAAATCAGCGGTAACCCATGTACCACCGAGCGTGAAGCCGGCCGGGAAGTCATAACGCAACGAATCGCGTGTTCCTGTAGCGTCGAAGTTGAACGTCGACGGGAGCGTCATGACGATGGTATGGTCCGCGGTCGTGCTCGTTGCAAGACGCGTAAGCGTATCGCTCATCGTGGTAAACGGTGCGGCCTGCGCCGGCTGGATGTACGTAAACATCCCCGCCACGAGCGAGAGAAGCGCGATTTTCGCGATGAATTTTTTTGTGTTCATAAGTTCATGAATTGGAACGTGTCCGATGCATATCAAATGACGTCTTTTCGACATCCATCAGACGTTTGATTTGCCGGTAATCTCTGATCTCCCCCTTTCGGGCGGCGTGGAGCGAGATTCGACCTTTAAAAAAGTATC
>Ga0209172_10002940_pt1 | contig 27898 bp, 14 predicted proteins | sample LarsenN4metaG_FD_184113 | JGI IMG/M metagenome (GOLD analysis project Ga0209172, IMG submission 184113) | Hot spring sediment bacterial and archeal communities from British Columbia, Canada, to study Microbial Dark Matter (Phase II) - Larsen... ... | reverse complement strand
TAACTCTTCTAGATGACGATAAGTTTCCAACGGCGGCTCATCACTCCATAAATCTCCCGGCGGGAAGGTGGGAATCTCTGGTGGTTGAATTTGTACCATAATTACCTACCCGGTGTAATTTTTATCTAATGATATCATAGCCGATTCCCCAAAGTTTCTGGCGGGGGAAAGACACCTTCTTTCCAGATTTATCGCGAGGGGCTAAGACACCCGGTTTCTGCGGATAATTTTCATGATCAACCGAGTTTTGGCCAGAGACCCGGTTTCTGAACCCCCACTTTAAGGCTTGGGCAGGGGGCTAATTTTTTGATTGAGCTGCTGGCGCATGGTGGGGGTGATAATATCTACCCCAATCTTGGGTTGGTTGAGGTTGACGCGGATAAATCCAATATCATCGGTTTCGGTAAAATTTTTGTCGTTGTTGGTATCGGCGGTAATTTTGACGAGCAGAAAGCCCTGTTTGCTATCTAAGTGCCAGGTGCCTAGGTTGGTATTGCTGGGGGTGATTTGGGTGACATTTTTACCGGACATATCGGCTAAATAACCAACTATGGCATCTAAACCATTCTTTTTGCCGTCGCCGTTGGTATCTTGGTCGATGACTTGAAAAAATATAAATTTGTTTTCTGGTTTTCCTTTTTTATTGTTTATGGCCATAAAATTATAGGCATTGATAATTGAGTTTTTGCTTAAGAGTAAATGAGTTGCCCCAGTGGTTTTGTGGTGAAATATCATGTTGTATGGCACCAGATAGCTGGTGTTTCCTGATGAACGGCTATAATCTGATATGCCTCGTGATTTGCCATAGTCGCTATAATAACCCACGGGAATGATAATGTGTTCTGAGTTTTCTGGTTCGATAATTTCTCCGTAAAAAATCGGGAATAGTGCATCTTGGGTGGCGGTGGCGGTGGTAGCGGGGATGGAGGTGCTATTGCTGCGGAAACTACCGGTACAAGAGATAGAAATGAGGGAAAGAAAAAAGGCGATCGTGAAAGTTTGCCGGATTTTAGACAATGCAGACATTGTTTTGGTGATATTGATGTAGAATTGCTTCATCATAACAGATAAAATTTACTCTGTGGGGATGATGTTTAATTTCTGGCAGTTAGGATAATGTGGGAGAAGATGCGACCAATGTTCCAGGCGTCATCGCCGCCTCGGTGATGGGTGCCTTCTAGGGGGAAATTGAGTATTTCTAACGCCCCTGCCATCCCGGTGGGTTTGGGGAGTGCTTGGACTATGGCGAAGAGGGTTTTGATGTTGAGATGATTGCTACTGAAAGGATAGGGGATATGGCGAGATTGACATTGTTTTTGAAATTGGTTTTTGTCATATTCGCCGTAACTTGCCCAAACTCGCTTGTGGGAGAGATATTTGTCTTTGAGGAGGGCGCAGGCGTCACGGAAGGGGATGCCTTGGTCAACTTGGGTTTGGGTTAGGGTGGTGAGTTGGGTGCAAAATTCGCTGACTTGGGAGCGTTCTGGTTTGACGAGGATGCTGTCTTTGGTGAGTGGTTTGGCGGTGGCGATATCAAAGGTGCAGATGCCAATTTCTATGATTTCGCTTTCTTGGTGGGGTGGGGGGGTGCCTTCCCAGCAAGTTGCTTCGATGTCGATGATGATAATTTGGTCTAATTGGGCGGGCATGGGTTTGATTATGGTGATGGTTGGGGATGTTTTTTTCTGTTGGCAAAGGGGGCAGTTGGGCTGAAGCTGGGGCACGGCGTTATTGATATTTCTCGTTTTTTGCGAATGTTATCGATGCCGTGCCCCTACCGGCGTTAAGATGAATTGGGGGTTTAGGTGGTGAGGGTGCGGAATTTATCCACGGTACGATCGAGCGCCACGGAGTGGGAGGCTTTGAACAGCAAAACGTCCCCCGGTTGGACGAATTCATGTAATCGTTCTGCTAATTCATCGTGAGCGGTTTCTGTGGTAGTATCCATGATTTCAATCATAGGCAAACCCACCGCTCCCATCGCTATGGCTTCCGCTGCATTCGGTTCAGCAAAGACGAATAAAGCATCGAGGTTGAGTTCTTTGGCCGTGGTGCCTACCAGCTCATGGAATTCGGGCGATCGCTCTCCCAACTCCTTCATGGTTCCCAACACCGCAATGCGCCGATTTCCCGGAGTTTCTGCCAGCAGTTGCAGCGCCGCTGTCATTGATTCTAAACCGGCATTATAAGTTTCATCCAAAACAATGATATCATTAGGTAACTCGTAGCGCTTCGCCCTGCCTCCGGGCAAATCCACATATAAACCCTGCTGCAGTGGTGCCCAACTCACGCCCAATTCCTTGGCTACTGCCAAAGCTGCTAAGTAATTGAGGGCATTATGACGACCGGGGAGAGGTAGGGGTAATGCCATACCTTCGACTACCAAATTCCCCTCCTGTAATGACCCGCGTAAATCACCGTTTGTCAACCCATAAGTGATAGTTTTGCTGTTCCACACTGTGGCCGCCGTAGATATCAAACGCTGATTATCTGCATTCAAAATAGCGACGCTTTCCGGTGACATCCGCTGGAGCAACTCGCATTTAGCCCGGGCGATCGCCTCTTCAGAACCTAATAACTCAATATGAGCGGTGCCCACATTGGTAATTACGCCGATCGTCGGTAAAGCGATATCAGTTAACTCCGCAATTTGACCCGCACCGCGCATCGCCATTTCAATCACAGCAAAATCGTGGGTTGAGGACAACTCTAACAAAGTTTTAGGGACGCCAATTTCATTGTTATAATTGAGCTGAGTTTTGAGGACATTACCTTTAGTGGCCAAAACAGCGGCAATTAGTTCTTTCGTGGTGGTTTTGCCCACGGAACCGGTGACGCCGATAATGGGAATGGAGAATTGCTGACGCCAAGCCCGGGCGATCGCCTGATAAGCCGCCAGAGTATCGGGAACGACAATAACCGGCGTGTCTGGTTCTGGCTCATATTTCTCGTCCACAATAGCGACTAATGCCCCTTTCGCCATCGCCGTGCGGACAAACTCGTGACCATCAAACCGCTCTCCCCGCAGAGCCACGAACACCTGACCGCCGTGGAGGATCCGGCTATCGGTGGAAATACCAGTGGCGGGGGTTTCCAGCGGGGGATCACTGGGCAGATGGGCTTTCGCGTCCAGAGTAGATATCAGTTGGCTGAGAGTAAAATTAAAAGACATAGTGACCGGGCTAAAGCAGTAATGACATTATGCCAGTTTGTCAGTAATAATTGATAATTGACAATTGATAATTGATAATTGATAATTGATAATTGATAATTATCAATTGTCAATTCAAAGGAATTTTGGACCAAGGACAAAGGACAAATGACCAATGACCAATGAAGGTATTCCCGAAACGACGCCTGAGCCTAAGACTGGGGAGGAATTAGAGGAGGCGATCGACAGTTTTGCCGCCATTACCGAAGACCTGAACTACAAACACGCCAAAGATGCACTGGGAGAGCTAGTGGCGGCTTTGGACCTCACCGCAGCAGAGCGAGCCGGTTTAGAGCCAGAAATCGGCGGTTTGCAAACCATGCTGGAAAAACTGGAACAAGCGGTGGTGCAAATTGCGGTATTTGGGATGGTGGGAAGGGGCAAATCCTCTCTGCTCAACGCCTTACTGGGAGATAACGCTTTTATTACCGGGCCAATTCACGGTGTCACCCGCGACATTCAAGGAGCCGCCTGGAAACTGACACCGCCATCAGGGAGCGGCAAAGAAACCAGCTTGGTGGGGACATGGCACTCAAAGTCCCTACAGCTAATTGATACCCCAGGAATTGATGAAGTAGAAGGGGAAACGCGGGAAATGTTGGCGAAGCTGGTGGCGGCGAAAGCTGATTTGCTGCTGTTTGTCATCGCCGGAGATATCACCCAAGTAGAATATGATGCGCTGTGTCAGCTCCGAGAAGCGGGGAAACCGATGCTGCTGGTATTTAATAAAATCGACCAGTACCCCGAGGCGGATCGATGGGCGATTTATGAAAAAATCAGGGACGATCGCCTGCGGGAGTTGCTCTCAGCAGATGAAATTGTGATGGCAGCCGCATCACCTCTGATTACCACAGCCGTTAAGCGTGATGGCAAAATTCAGGTACAGACCACAAGAGGAACCCCCCAAGTGGAGGATTTAAAGCTGAAAATCCTAGAAATTTTGGATCGAGAGGGGAAATCCTTAGTAGCTCTTAATACCATGCTATATGCTGGGGAAGTGAACGACGCGATCGTGCAGCGGAAAATGGAAATCCGGGAAACCGCCGCCAACCGCACCATCTGGAACGCCGCTATCACCAAAGCCGTCGCCATTGCCCTCAACCCCGTCACCGTAGTAGATATTCTCAGTGCTGCTGTGATTGATGTGGCTACAATTTTAACCTTATCCAAACAGTATGGCATTCCCATGACCGAGCTGGGAGCCATCGATTTACTGAAAAAAATTGCCCTAGCAATGGGAGGTATCACCGCCAGTGAACTGCTAGCAAATTTAGGTTTATCTTCTATCAAAGGTTTGCTAGGAGTTGCTGCAGGAGCCACGGGAGGCAGTACCTTGTTACCTTATATATCCGTGGCGATCGCGCAAGCCAGCGTGGCCGGATTTTCCTCCTATAGCATCGGTCAAATTGCCAAAGCCTACCTCGCCAACGGAGCCTCCTGGGGGCCCGATGGACCCAAATCCATAGTCAGCCGCATCATCACATCCTTAGATGAAAAATCGATTATGGGGCGAATCAAAGAAGAACTCTTAGCCAAACTCTCACACAAGTCTATAGGATAGTCATTTCAGATCCAGCCTGTTCAGAAATAATCTGAGCGGCCCTCAAAGTCCCTCTCCCTGGTGACTGAGCGAAGTCGAAGCATGGGAGAGGGATTTAGGGTGAGGTCAATGTGTTAAACGACTGGTGAACAAGCTGTATTTATGCCTAAGCACCTACCATTTACCCCATCAATATGAAATCATCCTCCGTGATCAGATTCACACTGACCCCATTAAGGATAGCCAGAGTTTCCCCAGCAGCAGTGATAGCAGCAAAACCATGATTGGGGGCAAAAATCGACAATTGCAAGAAAGTCAACCCCCCGGATAAACCCAGCTTATCCTCACCATCGTTCCAATCAATAATGATATCTGTTCCAGAACCAGCCAGTAAGCGGAAAGTATCGCTACCATCACCACCACAGAGAGTATCATTACCCCGATCGCCATACAGCGAATCATTACCAGCATTCCCATGCAGCAAGTCGTTAGCCTGACCCCCGTATAACAAATCATTACCATCGCCACCGGATAAAGAATCATTCCCCTGGTTGCCTAACACAATATCATCTCCATTGCCACCATAGAGAACATCCCCTAAGTCATAATCAGATAAATTTGGGTCGGCGGGACCACCATAAATCACATCATTACCATAATCCCCCATCACGGTATCGCTGCCCCTGTCTCCCCACAATAAATCATCGCCTTTGCCCCCGTGAGTTATATCATTATCTTGGCCACCGAAGATAATATCGTTAGCCTCACTACCGGCGAGGTAATCATTACCAGTATTACCGAATATGATATCATTATCCTTACCGGTACTGGCCGGGTTATCGCCACCAACCCCACCCACTATGGTATCGCTGCCACCCAAGCCAAAAATTAAGTCATTGCCATTATAACCTTTGAAGACATGGGGATTATTATCCCCCACCAAGATATCATCCCCATCGGTGCCGTCAATAGTAGATGATACCTCAAAACTGACTATTGGTTGAGGTGGCATCGGAGGACAGTCATCTACTCCTAGGGTAATCTCAGGAGTAGTATTAATAGCTGGTTCAGTGGTGGGAGGTAACACCAGGTCACTGGTTTTGGTGATGGGAGGATTATCATCAGTGATGGGAGGATTATCATCGGTGATGGGAGGATTATCATCGGTGATGGGAGGATTATCATCAGTGATGGGAGGATTATCATCGGTGATGGGAGGATTATCATCGGTGATGGGAGGATTATCATCGGTGATGGGAGGAGCATCATCGGTGATGGGAGGATTATCATCGGTGATGGGAGGATTATCATCGGTGATGGGTGGATTATCATCGGTGATGGGAGGATTATCATCGGTGATGGGTGGATTATCATCGGTGATGGGTGGATTATCATCGGTGATGGGTGGATTATCATCAGTGATGGGAGGATTATCATCGGTGATGGGTGGATTATCATCAGTGATGGGAGGATTATCATCAGTGATGGGAGGATTATCATCAGTGATGGGTGGTGTAGTTACTGCGATGACTGTGGCAGTAATGGGGAAATTAAACGGATTTTCGTCACTGTCATTAGTTGTAAACGATAGTTCACCACTGAAGGAATTGGCGGCGGTAGTGTTTACCTGGACTTGGAATGTACTATTACCACCAGGGGCAATTGTGGTGGGAAAATTGCCGCCTAGGGTAAAGCCGGTGGGTAGGGTTAAGCTGCTGAGGTTTAAATCGGCTGTACCGTTGTTATTGATGGTAAAGGTTTTATTGAGGATATCGCCAACAACTGCACTACCGAAGTCGATTGCTGTGGTTGTACCATCGGGGATATCGGTGGTGCTGTCTAATACTTGAATTTCCGCATCATCATCTATAATTGTAGTAGTGACAGAGGCTACTGGAATTGTCGCGATGTAATCGGGGGCAGTGGGATTAGATAGGGAAATATCTATGATTTCGTTACCTTCAGCCCGGTTATCTCCGATAACATCAAGAGTAATTGTGGCAGTGGTGGCTGTGGGGGCAAAGGTGATGGTGTTGCCTGCAGCGGTGACATTAGTGCCGGAAATGACGATGTTGTTGTAATCAGTGTTATTTGTTGCCGTGCCTGCTAAGGTGGAATCAACAGTGCTGGCGATATCGGTGCGTCCGGTGCGAGTGATGGTGTAGGTGATGGCGGTAGTGCCGCTGTTGCCTTCGATGACAGTGGGGTTGTTGCCAATAATGGCATATTCCATGTTCCTGTCTTCGATGGTGATGGTGGCGGTATGGTTAGGAGGGTTAGCCCGGTTGTATCCGACACCGTTGATGAGGGTAGCAATAACGGTTTCGCCTGCATCGATCATGGCATCGGCGGTGGCGGTAACGTTAATGGTGGCGGTGGTTTGTCCGGCGGGGATGGTGATGGTGCCGGGTAAAGTGGTGTAGTCGGTGCCATTGGAAGCAGTACCGCTGACGGTGTAGCCGATCGCGGTGCCGCCAGTGGGTGCCACCTCGTTGAGGGTGACAGTAAAAGTGCCATTAGTGCCGCCTTCAACGGGTGCAGTACCAGGCGCAATACTGACAGTGGGGCCATCGAGTTTGACGATGAAGAAATCAGAAAACCCAACAGAAGTGAGGTTAGCAATATTGGCACTGGGGTCGAAATCTGCTGTCCCCTCAAAATTCCCCGTAGTGTAGCTGTTAGCGCTATTATCTAGGGCGATGCCAATGCCACCTTCGTCACTGGTGCCGCCGAGGTTTTTTGCCCAGATATAGTTGCCGTTGGCGTCAATTTTGGCAATGAAGGTATCTTGACCGCCTGCAGAAGTGAGGTTAGCAATACCGGCTCCGGGGTCAAAATCTACTGTGTTTTGGAAAGAGCCAGTGGTGTAGGTGTTGCCGCTACTATCTAAGGCGATGCTATAACTGATGTCGTCACCGGTGCTGCCGAGGGTTTTTGTCCAGAGATAGTTACCATCGGGGTCAAATTTAGTAATAAAGATGTCATTCAACCCAGAGGCAGTGAAGCTATCAACATCGGAACCGGGGTCAAAGTCAACAGTGCCCGAAAAATTGCCCGTAGTGTAGCTGTTGCCACTACTATCTACGGCGAGCCTGACGCCAAACTCAAAATCGTTACCGTTGCCGCTGAGGTTTTGTGCCCAGATGTAGTTGCCCGATCGGTCAAATTTGGCGATGAAAATATCTTTGGTTCCTGCCGCAATGAGGTTAGCCACATTGCCACTGGGGTCAAAGTCAACAGTGCCCTCGAAGGCGCCAGTAGTGTAGATGTTGCCGCTACCATCCCCGGCGACGCTCACGCCCCGATCGACCCCACTGCCCCCAAAGCTATGCGCCCAGAGATAGTTACCAAAAGAGTCATATTTGGCGAGGAAGATATCAAAAGCGGCTCCCGCAGAAATCAAATTAGCCCCATCGCCAGTGGGGTCAAAATCTACCGTGTTTTGGAAATAGCCGGTAGTATAGATGTTGCCGTCACTATCTACAGTAATCCCGTCGGCACTGTCGCCACCATTGCCGCCAATTGTCTTCGTCCTGATATAGTTACCATCGGGGTCAAATTTGGTGATAAAGATGTCCTGAAAACCAGCGGAAGTGAAGCTATCAACATTGGCACTGGGGTCAAAATCAACCGTGGCCACAAAAAAACCAGTAGTGTAGATATTGCCGCTATTATCCAAAGCGATGCTATAGCTGAGGTCGTCACTAATACCGCCGAGAGTTTTTGTCCAGAGGTAGTTACCATCGGGGTCAAATTTGGTGATAAAGATGTCATAAGCGCCAGCGGAAGTGAAGCTATCAACATCGGCACTGGGGTCAAAGTCAACAGTGCCCTCGAAAATGCCCGTAGTGTAGCTGTTGCCATTACTATCTACGGCGATACTCAAGCCAGCTTCGGAATTACTGCCACCGCTGCTTTTTGCCCAGATAAAATTTCCCGATAATATGCCTTGATAAGCCAGTTGAGCGCTGGGTAAAATGATGATAGAATTGGTGATTTTGCCGATGTTTACTTCTAATTTCCAGTTCCCGCCTAATGCGGCATTTCCTGTGGTAGTTTTAGATGCGGCAATATTGGCTCCTGTGAGTTGGTGGAGTTGGTGGAGAAAATGGTTTTTTTGGTGGATGTTGGGGTGGAATTCGGCGCCAATATTACAGCCATATAATAGGATGTCGGCCTGGTGGGCGAAACTGGCGCGCCACTGGATGAGTTGGCGAGCATAATTGTCAATATTGGTGGCATTTAGCCAAGTATTGCCTAGTTGGATGCTGCCGGGACTGCCGTGGGAAATGATGTGGATGGCGGCGATATTTTGGTAGGTTTGGAGGATTTGAGTAATTTCCTCAATGCCATTGCGGTGTGGCTGGAGAATATGGATTTCTATATCGGGGTTTACTCCCGCGAGGAGGATCTGGTATTCTGTAACTGCGGGGTCGATGATCAAGAGTTGCAATTTCTCATTCGTGTAAGAGGCAAAACTTGATTTATTTGGGTGAATATCCCTGACGATCGCCTGATTCATCTTCATATCCTGTGGTTGAAGCCCTGAGTGTTACTTGATTAAGTCAAACCACCATAATTAAATAATTGCCTCCTGGCCTGCAAGACAAGCAGGAGGTAGGAGGCAACACTAAGGTATTTTAGCTGCCTTAGCTATGGCTATAATTGAATTATGCCATAGCTAAGGCAGTCAAATTCTTGGAAATTCAACCGGTTTCTGCAATAAAGATTCTGGAAGAGCTAAAGCCCAAATAAGAACCTAGTTGCTTCAAGAAACCGAGTTTTTCGGCTGGGGATTTCTAGCTCGGAGCTAGAATCGGCCAGTTAAGCTCACACTATTTGGTATCTTTGAAACTAGCGAGCCATTCCCGCAGTTGCTCGGCGGCCACATCGCGTCCGCCCAAGCCGAAGGCCAGAGCGATCGCCACAGCGACACCACCCAAGAGCAAACCAAAAGCCAGATTCACAATATCTGGAGCAATACCCATTTGCTGCAGTCCCATCGCTCCCGCCAGAGCAATGATAGAAATGCGAGCGGCATTGCCCAAAATCTTCGCTTGACCACCGCCGGAAGCCGTAATCAAGTTAAACGCCAGGTTAGCTAAATATAGCCCGATGCCGAACACCAGCAAACCCACCAGGACACCGCCGGAACCAGCCAGGATGCCTTGGGAAATTTGGGTGAGGACAGGTAATTTCAGGACTTCCGTGGCGGCGACGGCGGCGAAGAGCATAATCCCCACCAGAGCCACAATGCCTGCAATTTCTGAAGGAGTTTTGGCCGGGGTTTGCAGGACAGTTCTTTGGCCAGCTTTGGGAGCATCGTCCGCCTCTGAGCCTGCGGAGGGCAGAGAAGAAGGCAGCCCCAGCCATTGGAACAGGTTGTTAAAGCCAACACTGGTGAGGATGTTGGTGACTAATTCCGAGATAAACCGCCCGATGACGTAAAACACCGCAAAAATCAGCATGGCGGTGAAAATTTGGGGCAGGGTGTTGAGAATTTGCTGGAGCATGGAGACGGCGGGGGCGGAAATCGCCTGAATCTCCAAGGCGTTGAGGGCAGCAATGGCGGTGGGAATTAGCACGAGGACATAAACGATCGTCCCAATGAGCCCCGACAGAGACATCCCCCCCTCAGTGGTAGTCAGTCCCATTTTCCGGCCCAACTGGTCAGCGCCAGTAGCTGCCAGCAAGTTGGTAACGATACCACGGACGATGCGGGCAATTAACCAGCCGATCGCACCGATAATCGTTGCCGTGAGAATTTTCGGTAGCGCCGATAAGATTTGGTCGAGCAGGTTCTGCACTGGTGTCAGGGCTCCCTGCAGTTCCAAGGTACTTAGTACCGAGGGCAAAAAGAACAGGAAGATAAACCAGTACAGAGCATTACCGAGAGTTTCGTTGAGCAGGAACGGGCTATTGCCGGGGGCTCTGCCCGTTTGCTCCGCAAGGCGATCGTCCAGATTGAACGGTTGCAACAACCGGGTGAGCAACGCTTTCGCCAGGGTTGCCAGTAGCCAAGCAATCCCCAGGAGTACCGCCGCTCCCCCAACTCGGGGCAAATAGTCAAAAATCTTATCGAGGAACGTGTTCAGCGGGGTAGATACCACGTTCAGCTGCAGCGCATTCAGGAAAGCCACGATGACAAAAATCATCACCACCCAATACACGCCAGTGGCTGCCCACTGTTCGATCGGTGGCTTGGTGGCTCCTGGTCGTTGCCCCACCATCCAACTGGCCAGTTGATTATCGATATTGGTGCGGCTCAGCAGTCCTTTCGTTGCCGATGCCAGCACCGTCGCCACGAGCCAGCCCACGATGAGGATCGCAATTGCCCCCAGCAAGCTGGGCAGAAAAGTGCCCAACTGGGATAAGATGCTTTCAAAAAATTTGGTAACGGGAGTAAAAGCCGAAGCCATGTCCGCCTGAGCTAGGAGCAAAGGCGAGGTTTGCAAGGGCAATTGATCAATTGCCCCTACCGAACCGGCAGGCTCTGTGAGCCCACCGAGCATGGTAATGATATGCCAACTTCCATTCATGGTTAGTTTGCCTAAAGTTGAGATTTTCCAGACAAGCCTAGGACAATTAGCCCAAAGAACCTCTAGCAGACTGCTCTGGATGGGGAGCAGATTCGGCTGTTCCCGGCTTGCCAATGGGTGCATATTTGTGGTCCCCCAGCGCGGACACTGGGGGTTACGCATATCCTACAGGTAACAGCGGCTTTTCGTCCTTGGTCTTTGGCGGACTGTGGCTCTGGCTGCACTTGGGGCACCCTTAAGTGAATATTTGGGGCGAAGCATTGCGCAACAAGTATGTCGCTAAAACCGATAACCTAGGGTGAGGAGGCATCGCCCCTACCAAGAGAAAATTGTGAAAAAACTATAAATAACGGTCAAAACCGCTCAGTTGTCAGCAGAATAATCCAATGGCATTATATCAAAAATATGGCAGATCATCAAGTTTTCGAGCAATCCATTCAGATTCGCGCCAGCGCTACGGTAGTAGAACGCTGTATTATTGAAGAACATCTGATGCACCGGTGGCTGAACCCGGCCCTACGATGTGAAGCGGTGGGGGATTGGAATACTGATTTAGGCAGTCGGTTTAGATTTAAAATCTTAATCCCGATTTTCCAGCCCGAGTTAAACACGGTGGTGGTGGAAAGAGAACCGGGATTGATAGTTTGGGGGTTTGAGGGATTTTTTCAGGGGCGCGATCGCTGGGAATGTCAGCCCCAAGGTCAAGACACCCTGCTGCTCAACCGCTTTGAGTTCCAGATACCTAACCCGATCGTCGCCTTCGGTTTCCACCGCTTCGCCGCCAGTTGGACTCGCCAAGATATGCAAGCACAGCTGAGCCGCCTCAAGCGGGTAGCGGAGGAAACCTACTTGGGTTTGGGCCACAGTTAAGAGTTGATTTTGTCAATCACTTGGCGGACAATCCCAGCATCGGGGGCGTTAGGCATGAGCTTCAGATAGGTTTCTAAGTCCGATCGAGCTTCCGTGGGGCGATCGCTTTGATAATATAGCAGCCCCCGGTCTCGCAATTCCAAAGGCGCATCGGGAAATAGGAGCAAAATCCGCTCCACTGCCCCCAAACATTTCGCCAATTCCCCTCTGGGCAAATAAATCATCTTCAAATTGCCCAACATCCGCGCCAAAAAATGCCTTTTACTCACCGGCGCCAGAAACTCCGATTTCCACTGTACTGGGCGATTATAAACATCATGCAATCTTTGCTCACAGTCATCGGGGAACAACACCTCACCGCGATGAAAAGCATCCACAAAAATCCCCGCCCCTTCAAACTCCGGGCGAATCAGAAAATGCCCCGGCATCCCAATCCCCACCATCGGAAAATTAATCCGGCGGGCAACTTCCAAATAAACTAAAGACAAAGTGATGGGAATTCCTCGGCGCTTTTCTATGACCTCATTGAGAAAACTATTACAGGGATCATAGTAATCCTCATCGTTCCCCCGAAAACCCAAGTCATCATACAGGTAATGATTGATAGTTTGAATCACCCGCAGAGGATAACGCTCCTGGGGCAATAGCTCCGCCACCTCCGACGCCATCACATCCAAGGCATTGAGATATTCCTCATAATCCAGATGCGGATACTCTTCGCCAGCGATATAGAGCGCCGCTTTCCCCAAATCGATGTCCTCATCGTTTTGGTGAATTTCTTGATAAAACAACTGTCGTGCAAGGGGAAATTTCATGGGGATTTGAAAGAGCAGCTTTTAGATTTTATAGTTATTTCAGATAAGAATGAGAATCGTTTTCTGGTTAAACCCCTCACCCCCGTCCCCTCTCCCAGAGCGGGAGAGGGGAGACCAGAACACGGGGACATCCCGGTCTTACTCCCCTTTCTCAGCTCCCCCCTCTCCCCACCTGGGAGAGGGGGGGTAGGGGGGTGAGGGGGTTGGGGGATAGAGGGCATCAAGAGAGTATCTCATTGTTATTTGAAATGACTATATCTGAACCATCGCCCCCAGAGCCATATTTCCACCCCTCCAGCCAGCGGTGAAAATAATACTGCGCCACCGGTGACAGATGAGACACCGAGGGGGCGACCACGGACCCGAAACGGTCCAGAAGGCTGTAAATTCCCAAGTTAAACCCGTGCTGCATCCAGTCCACCAGCGGGAGCGGTCCCACTTGGGGCATGATTTTTAAACCTAATTCTGGGCGCTGCACAGACATTAACATCAGGGTCTGGAATAAACCGCCAAACTGTACTTTATCTTGGAGGAATGGTTTCATCACCGGTTCCCCTAGCTGTTCCATGCAGTCAAAAACCCCAGATAACAAATTATTGATGCCGTTGGGGTCGATTTTCTGTGTCATCCCCACAGACATAGTGCGCTGAAATAGCCATGTCACGGAGATGTTGGGTTGATAAGGCATGAGCTGGGCGAGGGGACGCTGGCTGAGGAGGTCTTTTTCTAGGGCTTCGTGGATGCCCGCACTCAGGCGGGGGAGGTGGCGCAACAAGGCGCCGAAACCGCCGAAGCTGAGGGGACTCTGGAGGGCGCTACTATCGCCCACAAAGATTAATCTATCCCAGGGCGATCGTAAAGGACTTTGGCGGTATGAAGGAAAAAACCCAAACAATGCCCGCCGAAATTCCAACTGGTCTAAGCTGACATTCTGATACTCTGGCAGCAGGCGGAAATAATCCGCAAATAATGCCTCTAAGCTGGGTCGATCGGGGTGGGTATCGGCGTAGGTGAATAAATAGGTAGTCCGCCCATCTCTGGCGGGAAACGCTTCCCAAAAATATTGGCAGTAGTTTTGCACTGGGGTAATAGACACCATTAAATCCCCAGTATCATTGTTGGGGAAACCCTGGGCACAGGTGCCCACGACTAAGCACACCCCATCGGGTTTCTGTCCTTGGCGTGCCTGACGCACAATGGGGGAAAAGTGCCCCATCGCGTCGATAAATAATCGGGTTTTCAGCGTCGGACCGCTACTACCGCCTTCTTGGTGGGAGACATATGCCGCCGCACCCCCAGCGCCACCAGCTTTTCCGGGGGCGATGTTTGGGTTGGTAGTGGCTACGGTTACGCCGTCGGGGTGAATGACAGCGCGGGCAAAAGGGGTTTTTTCCAGGAGTTTACCGCCTGCGGCGAGAAACCGGGTTTTCAGGGTTTCTAGGAGAATGGTGGGAGCAACGCCGATGTTGAGGACATCCCGCACCCAGAAGGGTTTACCGCCGTGGAATTGAATCCGCACGGGGTTGTATTCGGTGCCGATCGCCTGCGCAATTTCCTCTGGAGTCAGTAGCTGCAATTCCGCCAACACATTTAATTCTGGGCGCGAGATATTCCACTCTTGATCCCTGCCTCGTAACATCAAGCGCTCAATTACTGCCACCCGCCATCCTTGTTGCACCAAAGCCGCACCGATGAAGATGCCGAGGGTGCCCCCAGCCACCACCACATCCCAGTCCGCATTGCCGAGAGTTTCTCCAGTAGTTTCTATCACCAGGGGAGTTGGGGCAGTATTTTCTCTGAGGGACTGCCAGAGCCGATCGGCTTGTCGCAGTCCAGTTAAACTATCACCCGGTATTTGGGAGAGGATGGTTTCGACGCTGCTCATAGATTTTGGCTCTGGTTTACTTGCTTTGGCGGCTCAAAGTATTTCCTAGATTACTGCATTTATTGTCATTTGTCATTTGGAGCAGAAACCGGGTTTCTTCACTAAATCTGGGTTAAAATACCAAGATTGTCGCAGAAACCCGGTTTCTATCCTGTCGCAGCAATATGTCCCTAACAGCTATGTCTCCAGTAGAATTACCTCAACCGCCCCAGTTTGACAACAGTGCCGCCGAACGCTTACACCGCCAACAGCGGCTAGCAGCGGCTTTTCGCCTATTTGCACGGTATGGGTTTGATGAAGGGATCGCCGGTCACATCACGGCGCGAGACCCAGAATTTCCCGATCGCTTCTGGGTGAACCCGATCGGGATGCACTTTGGACAAATTCGGGTTTCTGATTTGATTTTAGTCAACCATTCGGGGGAAATCCTGCAGGGAGATAAACCGATAAATGCGGCAGCGTTTGCCATTCACTCCCGCCTGCACAAAGCGCGTCCTGATGTGGTAGCGGCAGCCCATTCTCACTCAGTTTATGGCAAAGCCTGGTCAAGTTTAGGGCGACTTTTAGACCCGATAACTCAGGATGCTTGTTCCTTTTATAATGACCATGCTGTATTTGATGATTATACTGGCGTGGTGCTGGAAACTAGCGAGGGCGATCGCATTGCTGACACCCTCAGCTCGCGCAAAGCGATTATCCTGCGCAACCACGGGTTACTAACTGTTGGTCATTCCGTAGATGAAGCAGCTTGGTGGTTTATTGCGATGGACCGTTCTTGTCAAGCCCAGTTGATGGCGGAAGCAGCAGGGAAACCGGTACTAATATCCCCAGAAATTGCCCATCTGACTTATAGCCAAATAGGCACCCACTATATGGGTTGGTTTAGTTTCCAGCCCCTTTATGACAAAATTGTAGCCGAAGAACCCGATTTATTAAATTAAATTGACAATTGACAATTGATAATTGACAATTGATAATTGATGATTATACAGCTTGTTATCAAAAAATGTGGTACATCTTCAAATTTTCTCTCCCTTTTTGGTCGAGGAATTTAGGGGGAGGGGGAGAGCATTTCTGTACTGAGTGATTGTTGAATAAGCGGTAATTATCAATTATCAATTGTCAATTATCAATTCAAATGACCTTTGGACCAATGACCCATGAATCTGCCAATAGTCAATCACCCGGATTATGTCGCGCCATTACCACCAGGACACCGATTTCCGATGGCGAAATTTGGGATGTTGTATGACCTGCTGATGCGCGATCGCTTTGGACAGGCTTGGGAATTTTTCACCCCTTCCCTCCCACCGCGAGAGTGGTTAGAGCTGGTTCATGCCCCCGATTATGTGCAAGCATATTGTGAAGGCACTCTGGACGCAAAAAGTCTGCGGCGAATTGGGTTGCCTTGGACCGAGCAACTAGCTCACAGGACTTGTATCGCCGTAGGGGGGACAGTGTTAACCGCGCAGTTGGCATTAAAAACCGGGTTAGCGTGCAATACGGTGGGGGGGACACATCATGCCTTTACCGATTTTGGGTCAGGTTTTTGTATCTTCAACGATATGGCGATCGCGACACGGGTGGTGCAAACCCAGGGACTAGCGCAGAAAGTGCTAATATTGGACTTGGACGTGCATCAGGGGGATGGAACCGCCGCCATCTTTCGGGATGATGATAGCGTGTTCACTTTTTCCATGCACTGCGCCGCCAATTTCCCGGCCCACAAGCAAACCAGTGATTTAGACGTACCCCTCGCCGTGGGAACCGAAGATGACGAATACTTGCAAACCCTAGCCAGCTACTTGCCAGATGTGCTAGCAGCCGTCAAACCAGATCTGGTAATCTATGATGCAGGCGTGGATACCCACGTGGGGGATTTGCTGGGCAAACTTGCTCTGAGCGATAGCGGGATTTTTCGCCGGGAAATGCAGGTGTTATCTACCTGTGTAGCCGCCGGATATCCCGTGGCCTGCGTCATCGGTGGGGGCTATTCACAAGATATCAAAGGACTCGCCTATCGTCACTCCCTGCTCCACCGCGCCGCTGCTGAAGTTAAGCAGCAGTATAGACTATAAGCCTTTGTGAACAACCCGATTTTTTTATCCCAGCCAATAAAAATTCCAGATCATGCTTAGTGATTCTCACCTGACAGATATTGGTATCGAAAACTACCAAATTATCTCCCAAATCTATGCCAGTAGTTCCACTTTGGTTTATCGGGCGATTCGCCGACAAGATCACCTCCCAGTGATTATCAAAATTCTTCGGCAAGAACCCACAGCCTCCGGTTCTATCAATTCTTGCAAGCGAGAATATGAAATTATCAAATATCTGCAACCAGTAGATGGGGTAATTAAAGCCATAGATTGCCAGCAAATTAATGGTTTATGGGTAATTATTCTGGAAGATTTTGGGGCAGATTCATTAAAAATATTGACCACGGGAGCAGGAAATAATGATTTGCTGGAAATTGCTAATATTTTAAAAGTTACGATTAAAATTGCTCATATTTTATCAGAAATCCATCGATATTTTGTGGTTCATAAAGACATTAATATTACCAATATTATCTTAAACAAAAACAATGGCAAGGTGAAAATAATTGATTTTGGAATTGCCGCCAAATTTAGTCATCAAACAATAGAGCTTGACGATTCAGAAAAAGCTAATGGCACTTTTGCTTATATATCTCCAGAACAGACAGGCAGAACCAATCGAAGCCTCGATTATCGCACAGATTTATATTCTTTGGGAGTAACATTTTATGAATTGCTCCTCCATCAGCTACCTTTTGCAACCAACGATTTGGGAGAATTACTCCATGCCCACCTAGCGAAAAAACCGGTGCCGCCCCAGGAAGTTAACCCAGAAATTCCGGCCACATTGAGCAATATCGTGATGAAATTGCTGGCCAAAAATCCCGAAGACAGATATCAAAGTGCTTGGGGGTTAAAAGCTGATTTAGAAACCTGCCTGCAACAGTGGGAAGCGACGGGAAAGATAGATGAGTTTACCCTAGGGAGTAAAGATATCCCGCTGCGGCTGCAAATTCCGGCAAAATTGTACGGGAGAGAGGCAGAAGAGAAAGAGTTGATGGGGGCATTTGCCAGAGCTGCTATTCGTGGAGAGATGTTATTGGTGGCGGGTTATCCGGGTATTGGCAAGTCAGCTTTGGTGGGGCAGATGAAACGAGCGATCGGCAGTAGCGGTTATTTGATTAGGGGTAAATACGACCAATTTCAGCGCAATATTCCTTATGCGGGGGTGATTAGTGCTTTTGGCGATTTGGTGCGACAGTTATTGAAGGAACCGGCGGCGAAGCTGAACCGCTGGCGGGAAAAAATCTTGGCGGCGGTGGGGGAACAAGGGGGGGCGATCGCGCAAGTCATCCCCGAACTAGAACTCATCATCGGTCAGCAACCAGAAATCCCCTCCCTCTGTGCCACAGAAAGCCAAAATCGGTTCAATTTAGTTTTTCAAAACTTCATCCGCACCTTTGCCAGTCCCTCACACCCCTTAGCCATATTTCTCGATGACTTGCAATGGGCCGATACCGCTTCCCTGAAGCTGATAGAAATACTCATCAGCACCGCCGCACCGGGTTTATTTTTAATCGGCACCTACCGCGACAGCGAAGTAGGGCCCGGTCATCCCCTGAACCTGACCATAGAAGCAATTGAGAAAAATGGCAAGAAAATCGAGATAATCTCCCTACAACCCCTAAATTTAGCCGTAGTTAACCAATTAATCGCCGATACCCTCCGGTGCAGTGAAGAAACATCCCAACCTTTAGCCGAATTAGTCTTTAGCAAAACCGGAGGTAATCCATTTTTTTTCCGGGAATTCTTGAAATCTCTTGATACCGAAGGTCTGTTACAGTTTGATTGGGAAAGGGGCGTTTGGCAGTGGGATGTAGAGCGGATAAAAGACCGGAACCTCACGGATAACGTGGTAGAATTGATGGCAGATAAAATCCAAAAATTGCCCCTAAGCACCCAAAGGTTGCTGCAAATAGCTGCCTGCATTGGCCATAAATTTGACTTAGCAACCCTGGAATTAGTCGGGTCAAAATTGCCAGATTTTTTCCCGGGTCAGGAGCAGTTCGCCCCGACTGTGAACCTGCGCCCTGCCTTCAGCGCCGGGATGATTTTACCATTAGAGAGTAAAGATGGGCTAAAGCCCAACTACGAACCTGGTCAAGATGAGCTAAAGCCCAACGATGAATCTAAAGCGGAGCCGCGCCAAAGGTGTAAATTTGCGCACGATCGCATCCAGCAAGCCGCATACTCCCTCATCCCAGAAGCCGATCGCCCCCAACTCCACCGGCAAATCGGACTGATTCTCCTCAGAAACCGGTTTTCCCAGAAAAGTTTCTCCTTGTTCACCCAGGTTTTACCCGCCGAAACTCGCTTACTCTTCGATACCGTTAACCAGCTCAATTTCGGCGCCCAACTCATAGACAACCATCCAGAAAAAATAGAGCTGGCAGCCTTAAACTTAATTGCCGGAGAAAAGGCCATATCTGCCAACGCCTACGAGCCCGCTTTAACATACCTCCAAACCGGTTTAGCCCTCCTCGATGAAAATAGCTGGCAACAGGAATATGAACTAACCCTCAAATTGCACGCAGAAACAGCCTTAGCCGCCTATTTGTGCCGGAACTTTGAGCAAATGGAGCGGGCGATTCAAGCCGTAATCAACCACGCCCACACCATCTTAGAAACCATCAAAGTCTATAAAATCCAAATTCAAGCCTTGGTTGACCAAAACCAACTACCCGCCGCCATCAACACCGCCATTCAAGTGCTGAAGCTCCTGGGAGTCAACATACCCAGCCAACCTAGTCAAATAGATATTCTCGCAGCATTATACAAAACCAAGCTCAGAATCGGTTGGCGGCGCATTAGCGATTTAATCAACTTACCCATGATGAGCGACCCTGATCAGCAAGCCGCCATGAGTATCCTCAGCAGCGTCACCAGTGCCACTTATTTGGCGGCACCAAAACTATTCCCACTGATTGTCTTCAAGATGGTATCTCTGTCGGTGAAATACGGCCATACCCCCGAATCACCCTTTGCTTATACTACATACGGAATCATCCAGTGCGGCGTCTTCTTAGACATTGATAATGGCTATGAATTCGGGCAACTGGGCGTCCGCCTGGTGGAAAAATTAAATGCCAGAGATCACCGAGGCAAAGTCCTGCATGTGTTCCATACCATGATATCCCATTGGAAGCAGCACCTTAAGACTACCTTAGAACCATTGCTCGCCGCATATAAAATGAGTTTAGAAGTGGGTAGCTTAGAATTTGCCGCCGCCCCATTATTAGTTCATGGCAACAATTTATACTATTCTGGGACTGAACTAGACCAAGTAGAGGCAAAATTAAATACTTTCAGTAAAACCATCACTAATTTCCAGCAAAAAACTATATTGAATTATCTAGAAGCAACTCGACAAGCCGTGATAAATCTGCGGTTGAAGCCAGAAAATAATGGCCAACAGAAAGCCGCAGCATATGCTGAAGAAACGATGGTGAACCGTTATCGGGAAGTCGGGGATATTACGGCAATTTTCTACACTTATTTTCATAAAATGATCCTGACCTATCTGTTAGAGGAATCTACAGCTATGGAAAACGCAACCCTGGCGCGGCAACATAGTCAAACAATTATCGCCGTCCAGACGATCGGCGTCTTTTGTTTTTACGATTCCCTAGTGCAGCTACGGGCATATCCAGAGATGTCAGCAGCACAGCAAAAGCCGATGCGGCAACAACTGCGCGCCAACCAGAAAAAACTCAAGAAATGGGCACAACACGCCCCCATGAATTACCAGCATAAACATTGGTTAGTAGCAGCAGAATGGCAGCGGGTAAGTGGTGGGGGCTCAGCCGCAGGGGAATTATACGATCGAGCCATTGCCCTGGCTAAAGAAAACGGCTACCTGCAAGAATTTGCCCTAGGTAACGAACTAGCAGCCAAGTTTTACCTCGAGCAAAACAAAGCTACTATTGCCCGCGCTTATATGGCAGAAGCATATTATGCCTATCAGCGGTGGGGAGCCACCGCCAAAGTCAGCCAATTGGAAATCAAATATCCCCACTGGTTTAGTGCCAAGGGAGAGACGGAAACCCCGACAAACATCACCACTGTGTCTCAGACAAATAGCAGCGGGACTTTAGAGAGATTGGATTTAACCGCAGTGGTGAAAGCCTCCCAAGCAGTTTCTCGCGAAATTGTTTTAGAGGACTTGCTTTCACGATTGACAAACATCGCCATTGAGAATGCAGGAGCCGAGTCTGGATTGCTGATTTTAGTTCTAGAAGGAGAACTGGTAATTAAGGCGGCTGGGGGTGCTTTATCTCACCTTGGTTCCCGGTTATCCATCCCAGTAGCACCAGTAGCAAAAGTAGGGGCAATTCCAGAACTAGCGGGTCGAGGGGGAATTTCAGAATTGCCCCTACCAGTATCCCTAATTGATTTCATTGCCAGAACGCAAGAATGCGTAGTTTTGCAAAATGCTGCCTTAGAGGAATCCTTTGCCACTGACCCCTATATACAGCGGCAACAGCCGAAATCTGTCTTAGGTCTGCCGATTATTAATCAAGGCAGTTTAATCGGTATTCTCTACTTGGAAAATAACTTGACAGCGGGAGCATTTACCCCATCCTGCTTACAGGTGCTGAATCTCCTCACCTCCCAAGCGGCAATTTCTATTCAAAACGCCCTGCTGTACGAGAATTTGCAGCAATCCAACCAGCAGTTAGAAGCGGCGAAAGAGGAACTGCAAGAGTATTCCCACACTTTGGAAGTGAAAGTGGAAGAGCGCACCCGGGAATTAAAAGCCGCCAAACAAGCGGCTGATCGCGCCAATGCGGCGAAAAGTGAGTTTTTAGCGGCGATGAGCCATGAACTGCGCACGCCTTTAAATGGGATTTTGGGTTACGCCCAAATCCTGCAAAGCGCAACATATCTGAAACGGGAAGACCAAGAAGGGGTGCGGATTATTTATCAGTGCGGCACTCACTTGCTGAATTTAATTGCCGATATTTTAGATTTGTCCAAAATCGAAGCAGGCAAAATGGAGCTGCACCCCAAGAATTTTGATTTGCGGGAATTGTGCCAGGGGGTGGCGGATATTTGCGCCATCAAAGCCAAACAAAAGGGGATTTCTTTTGTTTATGAAGCTACTACCAGCTTGCCGGAGTACGTTTACGGGGATGAAAAGCGGTTGCGCCAGGTGTTGCTGAACCTGTTGGGCAATGCGGTTAAGTTCACGGACGCGGGGGGGGTGAATTTCCGGGTAGGAGTGCTGGAGACGCGGGGCAGTGAGTATCAAATCCGGTTTCAAATCGAGGATACTGGGGTGGGGATGACACCGGAGCAATTGGAAAAGATATTTTTGCCCTTCGAGCAGGTGGGGGAAGTGCGCAAACGGGAAGAGGGGACGGGGTTGGGATTGGCGATCGGCCAGAAAATCGCCTCATTGATGGGAAGTAGCTTGCAGGTGAAGAGCGTTCCGGGGGAAGGTAGCGTTTTTTGGCTAGATGTGAATTTGCTCGGAACCGACTTGCTGTCGGCGGTAGAGCCAGCCGATCGGTCGGCCCTGTCATCGCCAGTTGGCGGCCCAGTGGGAGAAGATATTATCATTGGGTTTGTGGGTAGTCAGGGGCGGATATTAGTTGTGGATGATATTGCACAGAACCGCTCTAGCATCGCCAACCTTCTTAAACCCCTGGGTTTTCAGGTGGCGGAGGCTACCAATGGCGAGGAAGGTTTGCAGGTGGTGGCGCAGTTTGCACCCGATGCGATTATCGCTGATTTGGGGATGCCAGTGATGGATGGGGCGGAGATGGTGCGGCGGTTGCGCGCTGACGCCTCTTGGCAAGAGGTGGTAGCGATCGCATCCTCAGCAGGAGTCTTCCCCACGGAAGAACAACAAAGCCTCGATGCCCTGTTCAACGATTTTCTCCCCAAACCAATTCTCAAAACCGCTCTTTTGGAAACCCTACAGCGACATCTCAGGCTGCAATGGATTTATAAAACTTCCGAGGGTATAGCCAGAACAGGGGACCAGGAGACGGGGAGCCAGGGCGACGGTCCCCAAGTCTCCCAGTCCCCCAATCCCCCTCTCCCCCCAGAGGAACTCGCCCTCCTGCTCGATTTGGCTCTCAAAGGCGATGTTTTCGCAATTTTAGACCACGCCGAAACCATCCAGACCCTTGAGCCCAATTACCTTGACTTTTGCCAGCAGATTATTGCTTATGCCAAAAATTTTGACACCAACCATATTGTGGATTTTCTCAAAAAATATATGATCAATTCATCAACATAAATTTAGAGCCTTTCTCAAATTAATGTGCTACGGTCATCCCCCCTGGCGCGGTTAGCCAGTTGCAACCGGCATTTTTCAAACCATGATAAATGCTATATTTGCCAAATCCAAGAAATTCTTCAAATTTCGCCTGCCATTTATTAGCTATCAATTAAAATATGGAATTTAAAAAAGCTGAAACTATTTTAATAGTTGATGATACCACCACAAATTTAGCCGTAATTTCCCGCACATTAAGAAATGCTGGATTTAAAATTTTAGTAGCTAAAGATGGCGAAAAAGCCCTCCAAGTGGTAGAATTAGAAACGCCAGATCTGATTTTAATGGATGTAATCATGCCCGGTATTGATGGGTTTGAAACCTGCAGACGCATCAAGGAAAACTCAGGCACTAAAGACATTCCCGTGATTTTTATGACAGCACTGGCGGATACGGTGGATAAAGTCAAAGGGCTATCGATGGGGGCGGTAGATTACATTACCAAACCGTTTCAGGAAGAAGAAGTCCTCGCCCGAGTCAAACAGCATCTGAGAATGCACTATTTGACCAGAAAGCTCGAAGAGCAAAACGCGCTCCTGCAAAAAGAAATTAAGGATCGGAAAACCGCCCAAGAAGCCAGCAGCGCCAAAAGCCAGTTTTTGGCCAAAATGAGCCACGAACTGCGCACGCCCCTAAATGCGATTTTGGGGTTTGCCCAACTGATGGAACGGGACGATCGGCTGTCCCAAGAGCAGAGAGAATACCTCGGCATCATTAGCCGCAGCGGCGAACACCTGCTGAATTTGATTAACGACGTTTTAGAAATGTCCAAAATCGAAGCCGGACGAGTAACGCTCAAAGAAACCAGCTTTGACCTATCCGCCATGCTCAAGAGTATCGAGGAGATGTTTGCTCTCAAAGCCCAATCTAAAGGTTTACTGCTGGAAATCCAATCTTTCCCAGAAGTGCCCCAATGTATCAAAACCGACGAGGGGAAATTGCGTCAGGTGTTGATTAATATCTTAGGTAACGCCATCAAATTTACCGAAACCGGGAGCGTCAAACTCTGCGTAGAAGTACAGAATCGGGGGGATGACCCCACGGAAGAACAGCTCCACTTTATGATCCAAGACAGCGGACCAGGCATCACCCCCGAAGAAATCCATACCATCTTCGAGCCTTTCGTCCAAGCGGAGCTGGGGCGAAAATCCAACCAAGGCACCGGTTTGGGGTTGCCGATCAGCCGCGAATTTGTGCATCTGATGGGGGGAGAAATCTTAGTCAGTAGTGCGGTGGAGAAAGGCACGATTTTTACCTTCCATCTTCCCCTCCGCCGGGGCCAAGCCATCAGCCCCCCACCCGCGCCAGTTTCTCGACGGGCGATCGGTCTCGCACCAGGTCAACCCACCTATCGTATCCTGGTAGTAGAGGACAAATGGGAAAACCGCCAACTCCTGGTCAAGATGCTGCAACCCCTAGGTTTCCAAGTCCTAGAAGCCACCAACGGCAAAGAAGGTGTGGACATCTGGCACGAAAGGCAACCTGACCTAATTTGGATGGATATCCAAATGCCCGTGATGGACGGCTACGAAGCCACCAAGCAGATTAAAGCCACTCGGGAGGGAAAATTCACTCCCATCATCGCCCTCAGTGCCAGTGCTTTTGAGGAAGAGCGCGCCGCCATTTTTGCCGCTGGGTGCGACGACTTCGCCAGTAAGCCCTTACAAGAGGGAGAAATTTTGACCAAGATGGCAGCACACTTGGGGGTGCGCTATATATATGAAGAGCCCACCTTTATGGGCACATCGCCAAGTTCACCCGACCACCCGGAGGTAGCCACAATCTCATTAAAACCGGAAGACCTAGCCGAGCTGCCGTCTGAATTAGTGGTGCAACTACACCAGGCGGCAGTTAGTGTCAATGCCGAGCAGATTTTTGGTCTGTTAGAACAAATCCCAGCCGATCGTGCCCCCTTGGGCGCCGCGATCGCCAATTTAGTCAATGACTTTCGCTTTGATATAATTATCGATCTAACTGAAAAAAATAATGGCAATTCCTAAATTTTGTCCTTTGTCATTTGTCCTTTGTCATTTGTCCTTGGTAATGGATAATTTATTTATTCATACAAATGACAAGTGAAAATTGACAATTCCCTTCCATTGTTCCCCATCAACATGACTGAAAATCCAGCGGAAAACTCCAAAGGCAACATTCTCATCGTCGATGATACCCCCGTCAACCTCCGCCTTTTATCCACAATGCTCAAAAAGAGCGGTTATGAAGTGCGGGGGGTCTTGACCGGGGCAATGGCGTTGATGGGAGCTAAAGCCAAGCCCCCCGACGTGATTTTGCTGGATATCAATATGCCGGAAATGAATGGCTATGAAGTGTGCCAGCACCTCAAAGAAATGGAGGAAACCCGCGATATTCCAATTATTTTTATCAGCGCTCTGGGGGACGTTCTCGACAAAGTAAAAGCCTTTCAAGTGGGAGGCTCTGACTATATCGGTAAACCTTTTCAATTTGAAGAAGTTTTAGCTCGGTTAGAAAATCAGCTCACCCTGCGGCGGCTGCAACGGCAAACCCAAGAGCAAAACGAAAGACTGCAACAGGAAATCAAAGAACGTCAGCGAGCCGAGGAAAAAATCCGCCTGCTGCTGACGATTACCCAAGCCATTAATGAAGCCCCAGATTTTGATGCGGCCCTGGAGGTTGCCCTCACCAAAGTCTGCGATGCTACCGGTTGGCAATATGGAGAAGCTTGGATTCCCACCGCTGACAAAACCGCCCTGCAATGCAATCCTAGCTGGTACTGCCGCCGAGGCAAAATTTCCGAAGAAATTGGCGAAAAAATCGCAGAATTCCGCGCCTATAGCGAGGGATTAATTTTGCTCCCAGATGAAGAGCTACCCGGTCGGGTTTGGGTCACACAAGAGCCCGAATGGATTTGTGATTTTTCTGACCAAGACAATGATGCTTTGTTGAGAGTTGAGCTGGCTAAAGAATGCGGGATTAAAGCGGGATTTGGGGTGCCGATTTTCATGCCTAGAAGTGGGGGACCAGTTCTCCATGACTCAACAAGGATTCATGGAGAGACAGAATCAGCAACGGAAACCGAGCCAAGGGATTTGCTGGCAGTGCTGGTTTTCTTTATGTTGGAATCTCGACCGAGAGACCGCCAGTTAGTGGATTTGGTTTCGGCGGTGGCGGCGCAGCTAGGCACGGCGATTCAACAAAAGCAAACCGAAGCCGAACTCCGGGCATTGTTTGCGGCGATGAATGATGTGATTTTCGCCATTGATTCTCAGGGTTACTATCTGAAAATTGCCCCGACTAATCCAGAATTACTGTATAAACCTAGCGCAGAACTGCTCGGAAAGACGCTGCATGAAGTGTTCGATCGCCCAGTGGCGGATGCTTTTATCGGCTATATCTGGGATGCCCTCAACTCGCAAGCACCGCTGAATATTGAGTATAACCTCAACATCAAGGGCCAAGAGGTGCTGTTTGCGGCGACGATTTCTCCAATTTCCGATGATTCAGTGATCTGGATCGCCCGCGATATTACCGAGCGCAAGCGTGCTGAGGAAGCTCGACAACTGGCAGAGGAGAAATACCGCAGTATTTTTGAAAATGCGGCAGAGGGGATTTACCAGACCACGCCGTCAGGGCAGTATATCAGCGCTAACCCAGCGATGGCGAGGATTTACGGTTATGCTTCCGCCGAGGAATTGATGGTGAAGCTAACGGATATTGGGCAGCAGCTTTATGTGAACCCGAACCGGCGGGATGACTTTGTGGCGGCTTTGGAGGTAGATGATTCTCTGGCGAATTTCGAGGCCCAGGTGTATCGCAAGGATGGGAGTGTGATTTGGATTTCTGAGAACGCTCGGGCGGTGCGGGATCTGGGGGGGCAACTGATATTTTATGAAGGCATCGTGGAAGATATTACCCAACGAAAGTTGGCAGAAGAGGCTCTGCGAGCGGAACAGGAGAAGTCCGAGCGGTTGCTGCTGAATATTTTACCGGCGGCGATCGCCGACCAGTTGAAACACGACCAAAGTGTTACCCCGATGCAGTTCGACGAAGCCACGATCGTCTTTGCCGATATTGTCAATTTTACCCCCCTCTCGGCGCAGATGTCTGCCACCGAGCTAGTTTCCCTCCTCAACGAGATATTTTCCACCTTCGACCACCTCGCCGACAAGCATGGTTTAGAGAAAATCAAAACCCTAGGGGATGCTTATATGGTGGCGGGGGGACTACCAGTGCCCAGGGACGACCACGCTTTGGCGATCGCCGACATGACCCTAGATATGCTCGCCAACATCAGCAAATTTCACACCAACACCGGCGAACAGTTCCAAATTCGCATTGGTGTCAACACCGGTCCTGTAGTTGCTGGCGTCATCGGCATCAAAAAATTCATCTATGACCTCTGGGGAGACACCGTGAACACCGCCGCCAGGATGGAGTCCCACGGTCTTCCTGGTGCCATCCAAGTCACAGAAGCCACTTACCAAAAATTAAAGCATCGCTACCACCTCACCAAGCGAGGAATTATCAATGTCAAAGGCAAAGGCCCCATGACCACCTACTGGCTCCAAGGGAGAAAGGAGTGATGGGGAGACTCGGAGACGGGGAGACTCGGAGACGGGGAGACTCGGAGACGGGGAGACTCGGAGACGGGGAGGAGGGGGAAGAGGGGGAAGA
>Ga0209172_10002938_pt1 | contig 27925 bp, 28 predicted proteins | sample LarsenN4metaG_FD_184113 | JGI IMG/M metagenome (GOLD analysis project Ga0209172, IMG submission 184113) | Hot spring sediment bacterial and archeal communities from British Columbia, Canada, to study Microbial Dark Matter (Phase II) - Larsen... ... | reverse complement strand
AGGCGGAGGCATTACCGCCAGCGCGTGGAAGATTGTTACCTGGGTGGCACGGAGTACCGCTGTGGCAGGTGCGCACAGAGGTCCGCACAAAACGGGGGGTTGAGAAACCCCGCAGCTGGAGCGCGTTTCAGGGGGTGGATCCTCGGGCTCATAACCCGAAGGTCGCAGGTTCAAATCCTGCCCCCGCTACCATATGACCACCGCCTGAAACGCTCGGAATCCGCACCAGATGCAGGTTCCGGGCGTTTCGGCTTTACTGGGCGGTTGCTACCTGGGTACCCGGGAGACCCTCTGAAATCCGCTCAGACGGGTCCGCACAGAGGTACGCACAACGATCGGGGGTCACGAAGCTCGCATCTGATGCGGGTTCTAGGAAGTATCTTCGGGCTCATACCCGAGGAGTGTCCAAACATCGCCGACTCGATGTCAAGTTCGATGAGATCCTCAGTTGAGCGCAGAGACACCAAGTCGTCCACGCTCGTTCGAACGTGGCGTCAATCCGGTCAGGGCGCGTGCAAGATTTCACTCTTCTCCCATCGATGAGACGGAAGTGATTCCCCGACCCTACCGTCTTAGAGCCTATCCCTTAAGTGAAACTGCTCCCAGGTCACGAGGTCCCTCAGCCGCGTCGGCGTCTGCGGGCGGGACTGGTGCTCAGGCCGGCGCGGGACCGGGTGGCCGAGGATGACCATCAACTCAGGCGTAATCGAGTCCGGGAGGCGGAGCAGCACTGACACCGCCTCTTTGCTGAAGGAAGTTACTGGCCCTGCGCCTAGACCGATCGCATGCGCCGCCAGCAGCATATTCTCCGTCGCCGTACCCACGTCGATGTCGAAGATCTGCCTCGGCCCCCTATAGCCGAGAATCGCGACGCGGTCCCAGTCGATACACACTACTACAAGGCCTTTCGGATGTCCCGACATTCCGGGGCTCACTGTTCGGATGAGCCTAATCGTGACGGGGTCAAGCACCGCGACGAACCGGTGCAAGCGCTTGTTCCCACCCGTGGGCGCCCACCTAGCCGCCCTAAGAACTTCAAGCATCTGCTCGCGAGTAACCGGCTCCTCGTTGAAGTTGCGTACGACCCTGCGCTGACGGATGGTAGTCAGGACGATATTGTCTTCAGCCAACATCACACCTCCCGCCCCGCGCGGCGCGCAGCCTCCCGAGCAATGGCGCGACTGCTCTCTTCCAGAAATGCTTGGAAGCTGTCTCGGTCGCTGTTCCGACTGCGAAGCTGGGGAGGGATCCCCTCGGCCAGTCGGGTGAGGAACGCAGCAGACACCTCGCAGCGCACTGCCGCGAATGCGCACAGCCGCTGGGCGGCGGTGAGGAGTCGTGCCGGACCATAGTCGATCGGCTCGTCGGGCAGGAGGCGCGCCGCAGTGACTAGGAACGCAATGACCTCGAAGACCTCATCTTCAGAAAGGACAAATTCATTGTCCATCCATTCCTCCCTATGTTCGCCAATCTCGTTAGCAGCGACGACCTCAACGATCGCGCTGCGGAGAAGGGCCGCTTTCTGCTGACGAAATCGAGAGAGCCCTAAGTCCGGCGCGCCGCCGTCCGAACTGCCGGCCTTCCCGGCGTGGATGGGGGGAAGACCTGTTCTTATCGAGACCGCTGCGGCTGCGGCGACGCGGCCTCACGGAAGAGCACTCGCCGCAGGTCCGTGCCGCGCGAGATCAGCACCACGCCGGCCACCAGTGCTCCGGCGAAGACGATCAACAGCGCCGACAGGGCGGCGATCGTGGGGTCCTGCCACTTCTCCATGTACAGGAACATCTCAATCGGCAGCGTGTTGTTTTCCCCGCGCGTGAGGAAGATCGAGCTCTCCACCTGATCGAACGACACGATGAAGGCCAGCAGCGCACTGATGGCCATCCCGACCCGGATCTGCGGCAGGACGATCCGCCACAGTACCGTGGGCGGCGACGCCCCCAGGTCCTGCGCAGCTTCTTCCAGCGAGGGATCGAGACCGACGAGATTCGCGGCGACGATCGTGATCACGAACGGCAGGATGACGATGGTGTGGGCCAGGATCAGCGGCACGACGCCCCCCTGCAGCCCCAACCGTGCGAAGAAGATGAACCACCCGACCCCCAGCCCGATCTTCGGCATGACGATGGGCGACAGGAGAAACGCGCGGAGCAGGTCCTGCCCGCGAAGGCGGGCCCGCACCAGGGCCAGCGCACTGAGCGTCCCAGACACGACGGCGAGGGCCGTCGCGGCGAGCCCAATCCCGACGCTGCGCAGAAACGCGCCCTGAAATCCCCCCTGGTGCAGGAGGTTGGTGTACCATCGCCACGACAGCCCCGGGGGAGGAAAGACGCCGTAGGCGACGCTGCTGAAGGAGTAGGCGACGATGATGACCAGCGGCAGGAGAATGAAGCCCAGCCCGAGGCCGAGGCCGGTCCGCAGCAATCCGTCCCGCAGCGCCCCGGCACGTGCCTCTGCCGCCTCGACGCGCACCTCCTGCGCCGCCACTGTGCTCATGCGCTGGGCAGCCTCCGCAGCACGCTCTGCAGGCTCCATACTGCCAGCACCGACAGGACGAGCAGGGTGAGTCCGGCGACGGCGCCCTCCGGCCAGTTGATCTCCACCGTGCTGTTGTAGACGGTCGACGGCAGCACCTGGACCCGCCCGCCCCCGAGGAGTTGAGGCGTGACGAAGGCGCTGAGGGCGAGGGTGAAGCAGATCAGCGCGGCGGCGACCACCCCGGGCATGGTGAGGGGCAAGGTGATCCGCACGAACGACTGCCACCAGTCCGCGCCCAGATCCTGCGCCGCCTCTTTCAAGGTCGCGTCCAGCCGTCCCAGCACGCTGTAGATGGGGAAGATCGCAAACGGCATCAGGATGTGCGTGAGGCTGATGACCACCCCCCGCTGGTTGAAGAGCAGGGCGAGCGGCTCGGTGATCAATCCGGCCCACCGCAGCGCGGCGTTGACCAGTCCCTGATTGGCGAGCAGGATGAACCACCCGTAGGTCCGCACGACTACGCTCACCACCAGCGGCGAGAACAGCAGCAGTGCGATCGCGGCCCGGGCGCTCGGATTGCGCACCCGGGTGTGCAGCGCATAGGAGAGGGGATACCCGGTGAGGATGGCCAGAGCAGTCACGGTGAGCGCCAGTCGCAGCGAGGCGCCGATGACCTTGTAGTGAAAGGGATCGGAGAAGAAGGCGATATAGGTGTGCAGGGTCCAGACCGGCAGGATGCGGCCGTCCCGGAAGAGGTGGAAGCTGTTCACGAAGTAGATGGCCAGCGGCACGACGTAGAGCACGGCCATCATCGCCAGGGCCGGCGCGAGGAGCCACGCTGCGGCAGCGCGGCCGATTCTCACCGGCGAAATGCGATGAACGCCAGGATGTCCCCCGTGGCCACGGCCTGATTCCCGAGGAGGGGCCAAGCCAGGAGCCAGCCGGTGCGCGGCGTGCGGACCTCCTCTACAACCTCGCCCCACAGGTCCCGGACGAGCGCGATGACTTCGCCCTCCTTGATCTCATCTCCGGCATCTTTCAATGGATGGACGAGGCCGCCCCGGTTGGCCGTTAGCTCGATCCGGGAGAGGGGTCCCTCGATGAGCGGGACGCCGTGCTGGGGCTCGACGTCGCCGTCGAGCATGCCCAGGAGCCGCATGACGTTGAGGGTGCCGCGGACGCCAGTGTCCAGCGACAGCGGATCGAAGCGCCGCCAGGCGATCAACTCGAGGACCAGGCAGGGCTTCCCCCGGTCCTGGACGTAGTCGGTGAACGTCCCGGTGCGGTGCCGCTCGTGGGTCGGGATCATCTGAATCGTCGTGATGCCGAAATCGGCTTCAACCGGCTATGGGTGGCGCGCCAGAACCAGCGGGCGAAGAACCGCTACGCAGATACCAGGTACGTGTACGCCCAGACCTGACGGAAGCGCTCCTTCAGCGCCCACGCCCGCGCCATCTTGAGATCGCCCCCAACGAGCACCCGGAACGTGGCGCGCTGGTCCGCCGCCATGTCCTTGGGTCGCATCAGCCACAGGTACTTGGTGCCCACCAGCCGGTCGTCGCCGGTCCGGCGGAGTCGGCGCGCTTCAACCCGCCGCACCTTGTCCACGCCCTCGTGCAGGTGCTTGGCGATGTGGAACTTGTCGAATACGATCTTGGCCTCGGCTCCCGGCACGTGCGCGTGCGTGGACTGGATGTACGGCTCCCACATGTCCATGGCGATGGCCTCGATCCCGTCGCGCTGCTCCGACGTGAGGCTCTGCCAGTACCGATCCAGGCTCTCCTGCGTGCGATCGTCGCCCACGTGCAGCACGCAGCCCGCATCCAGGTCGGCTACGACGGTGAAGTAGCGGTGGCGCTTGGCAAACGCCTTTTCATCGACCCCCAGGTGGGCCACGACCCGACGAGTGCGCCGGGCCAGCCCCCGCCGGACCGCCCGCTGTTTGATCCCCCAGGCTTCGTCCCAACTGATCCGCAGGAGGCCGGCGGCGCCCTCCACCGAGCACTCCCGCAACAGGTCGATGGCCAGGCGCTCGAATAGGGCCGTGAACTGGCTGCCGGCTTCGGCCCAGGGGATCTGGATCTGCCGGACGCCGTGGCTGGGGCATTCGACGCGGGGGATCTCCGCCTCGATCCAGGTGACGAACTGGCAGGTATCCAGATGCCGCCACCGGCGCAGGGTGCGGTCGTAGCCCGGCACCAGCTCCTGACACTCCGGGCAGGGGAAGGGACCTGGTCCTGCATCCGCCTTGACCGTCACCTGCTGTCCGGGCACGTCCAGATCCACGGCAACAATCCTCCAGGGTGGGGTCAGGCCGAGAATCGCACGGTACAGCTCGACATCCCGCATCGCAGTGGCCTCCTGTTGTCTGAGGCCACTACCCTACCACAGCCCGGCTCGGTTACCCACTCGATTTCCGGAAGAGCCGAATATTGTTTGAGCGCCGCGGAGTGCTGCTGTGGCAGGTACGCACAGAGGTCCGCACAAAACGGGGGGTCACGAAACCCCGCATCTGGCGCGCGTTTTAGGCGATCGGCGTCGGGCTCATAACCCGAAGGTCGCAGGTTCAAATCCTGCCCCCCCGCTACCAATGCTGACGCCCGAAACGCAGATCTAGCCTGCGTATTAGGCATCGATCTTTTCCGAGGTTGCCTGCGGATGCAACCCCTTCGTTTTGTGCGGACCTCTGTGCGGACCCGTCTCAGCGCATTTCATTGGCATTCCAGGGATCACTAACGGCCCCAAGTAACAGCCGCACGCGGTCGTCGTCGGGTTCGCAGCCCCGAAGGTGGAGGCTCACGACTCAGCAGGCGGCTGATTCGCTAAGGTTTCCCGACCGTACCTGATCAGGTTGTTGGAAGCCGAACGGATTCACTATCAGAAGGTGGGGCTCACCGCCGGATCCGGTTCGACGACCTGATGACACATTGGAGCAAAGTGGCAGGAATTTCTCTATAGCGTTCAATATAACACTATACGGAAGTTCTTGGGTGGATTGGGTTTTGCGGTCCCAGACCAAGCCGCAATCGAGATTGCCCACCTCCGGACTCTCTCTGCAACCTACCCACAACTCGCTCCGCATTCTCGGAGTGCTGCGTGACCGCAGTTGCTCGGTGGCAGAGCTTGAGCGCAGGACTGGGTTGAGCCAACTGACCGTCCGCCGCCACGTTGGGGTGCTGGAGGCTCAGGGATTGGTCTCGCCCGCGGGGCTGGGAAGGTCAAACGGAGGCCGACAGCCTCGCCTTTTCACGTTGGTGTCAGACAGTCGCGTCGCGCTCGCCATCCATCTGCAGTTCCCCGGTGCCAAAGTGGCCACAGTCGGATTGAACGGCAAGATTATCGCGATGCGACACGCGCCTGCGCACGGCAGGGAAGACCCTGTTGTGGTGCTGGACCGGCTTGGCAGTGCCGCGGAGTCCTTCCTGCGACGAGTGCCCGTAGGGCGGTTGATCGGCGTCGGTGTGGCTCTACCCGGATATGCCGATCTGACCCGCGGAGTCTCGCTGCGAATCGGACGGGCTCCTGCATGGCGGGACGTGCCGGTGAGCGATGTTCTGTCGCGACGTCTGGGTCTCCCGACGCTGCTCGTGCACGACACCGCGGCGATGGCGCTCGCAGAGTCCGATGCCGGGGACGCGCGGGGACAGCAGCACTTCGCATTCGTGCTTGCTGAAGAAGGTGTAAGCGCAGGGTTGTTCCTCGGCGGGACGGTCTATCAGGGCGCGTTCGGCAACGCTGGCCTGATTGGTCACATGACAGTTCGACCAAACGGCCGACTTTGCTTCTGTGGCAGCGCGGGGTGCGCGGAGGCCTATGCGTCGGCACGCGCACTCGCAGAACGGCCCACAGAGCTCGCACCCGAGATCGTCGGGCACCCGGTCTCGTACCAGGACGTCATCCGCCAAGCGCTCGAGGGACGCGAGCCGTTCCGGACAGTGCTTGATGAGGCCCTTGAACTTCTCGGCATCGCGATCGCGAACTTGGCCAAGATCCTGGAAGTCCGCACGGTCTTTGTCGGAGGCTATCCGGCGCGTCTCCCGGAGGCGGCGCGCGCAAAGATCTTCGGCACAGCGCATGCGCACCTCCAACCGCCGCTCAAGGTGAACTTCGACATCCGGTACAGCCGGGTTCTCGAAGCCGGACTTGTCGGTGCAGCCATTCCGGTGATTCGCCGATTCTTTGGTGTGCCGACCACGACACGATGGGCGTCGTAGAGGCTATGTTGATCGGGACTGACCGTGTTCGCGCCGGAACTGAGACGCGGGTGGATCTGCGCCTGCGGGTCCTTGAGCCGCTGGAGGCCGGCGCCTCGGTTCGCGTGTCGGTCCCCCTGGGCTGGACGCCACCGTCACTGGAGAGAGGGCGAGGGCTGATACGCTGGCATGTTGTTGGTCCCGCGCTGGTCCTCGGCGAGATAGTGCGCCGGCGATACGTGCAGTTGAACGTGACCGGCGGTCGCCTCGGCCCCGATGACGCCGTCATTTTCTCATACGGCACGGGCACGGAAGGGGCGCTCGCGCAACCCTGGGTGACCGATGTCCCAGCGATCTTCGAGGTAGAGGTCTCTCGAGACGGAAACGGCACATACGTCTCCGGCGGCACTGTTCCCGTCGTTGTGGAACCGGGCCCCCCAGCGTACCTCTACATAATCGCGCCGTCTGGCGCCCGACTTGGCGTCGACCTCCCGATCCGCATACGGGTGCTCGACAAGTTTGGAAATCTCTGTTCATCGTGTTCGGCCCAAGCGATGACAACCGGCGGGCGGGCCGTGCGCATCGAGGAAGGATGCGGCGCGGCGACGGTCACCTTCGGGCAGGAAGGCGTGTACCGGATTGACGCAGTGATCGCCGACCTGGGCTTGTCTGGGCGCTCGAACCCCTGCAGGGTCGCGGCGGACGCGCCGGCGCTCTGGTGGGGCGACCCGCACGTGCATACCACACTCTCCGATGGCGTGGCGTCGCCCGAGTTCGCCCTACGGTACGGACGAGATGTTGCGTGTGTGGACTTCACGGCTATCACGGACCACGACGTGGAGTATCACCACGCTTGGTTCACGCGACGGCGTCAGCGCCTCTCCGACGAGACGTGGAACGCGCTGGCCGAGACGATCGGCCGCTACCGCGCCGCCGGCCGGTTCGCGGTCCTGCGTGCGTACGAGTGGACCGGCCGCCCGTACGGCGACCGATGCGTGTACCTGCGGTCTGACGGAACCGCAATACGCCGGTACGAGCAGGATGACGCTCCGACGCTCGACGCCCTATGGCGCGGTCTGAAGCAGGCCGGCCCTGATGACGCTCTCGTCGTCCCGCATACATCGGCGTCCGGCTTCATGGGGACGGATTGGACCGAGCATGACGCCGCTCTCGAGACCCTCGTGGAAGTCTACTCGATGCACGGCGCCTCGGAGTGTGCTGGGGGGCCGGCAGAGATGGCCGGCGCAGTTCAGGGCCGGCACGTGCAGGATGCCCTTGCCCGGGGATACCGGCTGGGATTTGCGGCCGGCGGTGACATGCACAGCAGTCAGCCAGGCAACCCGATCCTCGCTTTCGGACCCTACCGGACGCTTCGCTACAAGCCCGGCTTGACCGCGGTGTTCGCTAGTCACCTGGATGAGCAGGCCATCTTTGGCGCGATGCGAAATCGCCGGACGTATGCGACCACCGGCGCGCGGATTCTGCTCTGGTTCTCGGTGAACGACGTTCCCCTCGGTGGCGATCTCGTCGTCGGCGCTGGCCAACCGGTGGTCGTTCACGGGTGCATTCACGGCACGGCGGCGTTGGCGGAAGTCTTCGTCGTCCGGGACGGCGCGCCGGTGTACGTGGCGCACCCGCTGCAGGAGGATTTCGAGTTCGCTTGGGAGGATCCGCACCCGCCCACCGCGCATGCGCGCACCTACTACTACCTCCGGGTCGTCCAGGTCGACAATGAAGTGGCGTGGGCGAGCCCGGTCTGGGTGGGCCATTCATGACGGGCGGTCATCGAGGTCACCGTGAGATGGCGAGACCTGCAGCGCGCGAGGCAGGCGCCGTCACGCGCCGGGGCAGTGTGATCGGCATCGACCTTGGCGGCACCAAGGTGGCCGTCGGTCTCGTGTCGCGGTCCGGGGACGTCGACGCGTTCGAGAGTTGGCCGACGGCAGCATCAGACGGCGTAGAGGCCGTGATCGAACGGCTCGCCGCGTTGGTGCGCGACACGGTTGGTACGGCGCGCGGTGACGCGCTCGAGGTCGTCGGGGTCGGCCTCGCCACGCCCGGCATCGTCGACTCGATCACGGGGACGGTGCGCTACGCGACGCCGGCGCTCCCTGGCTGGACGGGCCTGGCTCTGGGGCCACGTCTCGCTGACTCTACCGGGATCTCGGTGATAGTGCATAACGACGGGCATGCGGCGGTAGCTGGCGAATGGGCGGTCGGCGCAGCGATCGACGCGACGGATGCCACCGTGATTGTCCTCGGTACCGGCATCGGCGGCGGGATCATCGCCGAAGGCCGGCTCGTGCGCGGCTACCTTGGCGGCGCAGGTCGGATCGGCCATCTCAGCGTCGAGGCCAATGGGCGGCATTGCTGGTGCGGCGCCCGAGGCTGCATCGAGCAGTACGCCTCGGGCTCGGCGGTCGCGCGCGACGCGCAAGCCGCGATAGACAGTGGCGCATTCACCTCGATGCGCGCGCTTGGGCGGCCAATCACCGCGGCCGACGTCGTGCAGGCCGCGCGCCTTGGAGACGCGCAGGCGGTCACGCTTCTGTCCGAGGCTGGCCGGCATCTTGGCGCCGCGCTAGTGTCCGTGGTGAACGTGCTGAGCCCGCAGGTGCTCGTCATCGGCGGTGGGCTCGCCGAGGCCGGCGCGCTGCTGCTCGACCCCGCTGAAGCCGTCTTGCGCGAAAGGCTCCCGATTCCGATCCGGACATCGGTCGAGGTCCGGATCTCGAGTCTGGGACATCGCGCGGCGGTGGCCGGCGTCGGACTCCTTGCGTGGGAGCGCCTCTCGACATGAGCGGGCCAGCGGCCGCTCCGAAAATCGTCGTCAGCCACGTCAGCCGACAGTTCCCTGCGGACGAACCGGAGCGCGGCCTGGCCCTGCAGGACATCAAGCTGACGGTCATACCCAACGAGTTCGTGTGCGTGGTCGGCCGCAGCGGGTGCGGCAAGACCACGTTGCTCAACTTGATCGCGGGGTTGCTCCGACCCACGGAGGGTGAGGTGCTCATTGACGGCCGCCGGGTCGAGGGCCCCGGCCCAGATCGTGGCATGGTGTTCCAGTACTCCGCGCTGTTCCCGTGGCTGACCGCGCTCGAGAACGTCGAGTTCGGCCCACGCAACTTGGGAGTGCCGAGGAACCAACGTCGCGCCCTTGCCCTGGAGCTGATTGACCTGGTGCGCCTGCGCGGCTTCGAGAGCAAGTATCCGCGGGAGCTGTCTGGCGGCATGAAGCAGCGTGTTGCCATCGCCCGGGCACTCGCCACGGACCCCGAGGTCCTGCTTATGGATGAGCCGTTCGGCGCGCTCGATGAGCTCACCCGTGCCGAGATGCAAGAGGAGCTGCTCCGCATCTGGGAGGCGCGACGCAAGACCGTCGTCTTCGTCACGCACAGCATCATGGAGGCGATATATCTCTCTGACCGCGTCGTGATCCTGAGCCCCCATCCTGGACGGGTCCGCAAGGACGTGCGGATTGCCATGCCCCGGCCCCGGCAGCGCTCGTCTACGGAGTTCATGGCCTACTATGAGGACATCCACAGTAGCATCTTCTAGGTCGCAGCCGCCTGGCTGGAGCGGGCGCACGGAGCGCGCGGTCGGCGCGCTCACCGTCGCCGTGCTGCTGGCCGCCTGGGAACTGGCGGGCCGTGCGGGAGTCCTGAGCGCCTATCACTTCCCGGAACCATCGAGGCTCGCGGCAACCATCTGGGACCTCGTCGTCGTCGGTTTTCCCGTCGGGGTGACCGTCTGGCAGCATGTCGGCGCGACGGCCGCGCGGATCGTCCAGGGGTACGTGCTCGCCGCTGTGCTGGCGATCCCGCTGGGGCTGGTCGTCGGCGGTGTGCGCGCCCTCGACCAGGCCTCGGCACCCATCATCACGTTCGCCCGGTCGGTTGCCACGATCAGCCTGCTGCCGCTGGCGGTAGCGTGGTTCGGCGTGGGTGAGCTGTCGCGGGTGCTGCTTATCGCCTACGGCTGCTCCTGGGTCATCCTGACGAACGTGATCGAAGGCGTCAAATCCGTGGACGAGGAACTGATCCGTGCCGGGCGGATGCTGGGCTCCACACCCCGGCAGTTGTTCACGCGCGTCGTGCTCCCCGCCTCAACTCCGCGCATCTTCGCTGGCATGAAGGTCGCCCTGGGCTTGGCCTTCATGGTTATCGTGGGCGTGGAGATGATCGGGACGATCAAGGGTCTGGGTGCCCTGATCATGGAGGCACGCACCTTCTATCGTAGCGACGCGGCCATGGTCGGGATGGTGTTCATCGCCCTGTTTGGGTTTGCGCTTTCCCGCTTGCTCGACCGGCTCGAGCGCGTGCTCCTGCCCTGGAGCGGGAGCCTGGAGGAGGTGGAGCGGTGACCGGACGCTATTCGGCCCGCGACATCTGGATCTCGTGGTCGGGGATCCTATTCGTCCTTGTGGTCTGGCAGGCGATCGCCACGTTTGGACTGATCAATCCGGCCATCTTTCCCGGCCCGCTGGACGTCGTGAGGGCCGCGGTAACGCTGGTGCCCCCCGAGCGGGTCCTGTCGCACGCCCGTACCAGCCTCACGCGCATTGCGTGGGGATTTTCGCTCGGCGCGGGGTTGGGAGTCCTGATCGGTGTGGCGTCGGGATGGTACCGCCGGCTAGCCACCGTGGTGCGGGCGCCCATCGAGCTGCTACGACCGATTCCGCCGCTCGCGTGGATCCCCATGGCTATCATCTGGTTCGGGTTGGGCGAATCGTCGAAAGTGTTCATCATCTTCCTGGGCGCGTTCTTTCCAGTCGTGACCAACGCGTACAAAGGGATGACTGGAGTTGATCCTGATCTGTTCCGCGCCGCGCAGACCCTGGGCCTGCACGGGTGGCGGCTGCTGGTGCGCGTCGCCCTGCCGGCGTCGCTGCCGGACATCGCCACAGGCGTGCGCGTGGGGTGGAGCCTCAGCTTCGGCGCGCTGGTGGCCGCCGAGCTCATCGCTGCCGACCGCGGCCTGGGCTTCATGATCATGAATGCGCGCGAGCTCGGCCAGATCGCCGTGATCATGTACGGGATCATCGTGATCGGCGCGTTGAATTTCCTGACCGACTGGTTGATCCGCGAAGCTCTGTTCAAACGGCGACTTCGCTGGCACTTCGCATCATGATAACTCGAGGTGGAGGAGGCACCGTCGGGAAGTTGCAGTAACGCAGGCGGTTTCGACAGCGAGCAAAGGAGGGATTGTATATATGCGCTGGTTCGTAAGTCTGAGCGTAGTAGCCGCCCTCGTGCTGGCCATCACCGGACAGCCGTTGGCGGGGCCGGTGGCCGCGCCGGAGATCAAGACCCTCTCGATGGGGTTCGGCGTCGACCCGGTGTTCGCGCCGCATATCATCGCCATCGAGAAGGGGTGGTTCCGCGAGGCCGGCTTCGATCGGGTCGAGACGAAGACGTTCACCGCGGGTGCGCTCGCCGGCGAGGCGCTGGCGGCCGGCCAGATTCAGTTGTGGACGCCGGGCAACCTGCCCCCGATCAGCATGCGGCACAATGGGATGCCGATCGTGATTCTCGGCACCAACACGCTGGCCTATATTGACCGGCTGGTCGTCCGGGCTGACGCCAACGTCCAACGTCCGGCCGACCTCTATAACATTCGCATCGGGCTGCTCGAAGGCTCGGTGGCCTCGGCCGTGCTCGACCGCATCGCGGAGTACTACCGCCTCGATGTCCGACGGTTCCAGGTCGTCAACCTGCCGCCGCCGGAACAGCTCACGTCGCTGATCAACAACAACATCCAGGCATTTATCGCCTGGAACCCGTGGCCGTATCTCGCGCAGCAGCGGGCGAACGTGAAGATCCTGCATACGGGCACCGTGAGCAACTTTGCCGACGACGCTGGACGCAGAGTCCAGACGTCGCACACACGGTCGATCTTCGTGACCTCCGAGGACTTCATCCGCCGGTCGCCCAATGCCGCCCGAGCAATGATGCGTGTGTTGCTGCGGGCCCAGATGTACGTTTCGGATCCGAAGAACCGCGACGAGGTCATCACGACCATCTCCAGGTTCATGCAGCAGCCGGTGGAGCAGAACCGTGCGCTGTGGGGCGACTACTCGTTCGATCCTCGCTTCGACAAGAAGTACTGGGAGGACATGAAGGTTTACACTGACTTCCTCGCCAAGACCGGTCGCATCCGCAATCCGGTCGATCCGCTCGAGTACACCTATACCCGGTACGTCGAGGAGTTCAACCCGGCCCTCGTGACCCTGAAGGGGAAGTGGAAGCCGTAGACGGGCATGGGTCTTGATCGTCCTGCCTTCGGCATCATCGGCGCCGGCTACATCAGCGACTATCACATCACGGGCCTCCGGCAGGCCGGCGCCGAAGTGCTAGCCCTGTGCGGGCGCAGGGCCGATGCGGTCAGGGCCAAGGCCGCGCGCTATGGTATCGTGGACGCGACGACCGATCCAGAGATCTTGTTACGCCGCCCCGATATCGACGCGGTCATCATTGCCGCTCCTGACTTCGCCCACGAACCGCTGGCCCTCGCCGCGGTGCATGCACGCAAGCCGATGCTCATTCAGAAACCCATGGCGCGCACCGCGGCAGAGTGCCGCCGGATTCTGGCGGCGGCTAGCGAGGCCGGCGTGCCGGTGTTCGTGAGCTTCATGCATCGATACTTCGAAGAGGTGGACGAGGCGCGCCGCATGGTCGCTGAGGGCGCGCTCGGGAAGGTGCTTAGCGTCCGTCAGCGCAACGCCACGCCGGGCGCCGGTTGGGCGGCTTGGTTCTACCGCAAAGCCGATGTCGATGGCGGGGTCGTGCTCCAGCTAGGCGTCCACGGCATCGACCTGCTGCGGCGTCTGTTCGGTGAGATCAGGGCTGTCTGGGCCACAACGGCCACGCTCCTGCGGGAGCGGGTGCTGGACGACGGGACGGTCGTCCGGCCCGACAACGAAGACCACGCGGTCGCGCTGTACCGGTTCGCGTCCGGCCTGCGCGCCGTGCACGAGATGGACTATACCGAAGCCGCCGGGACCGATCGGTTTCGCATGGAGATCTACGGCGAGCGAGGAACCGCGTGGCTGCGCACCGAGCGCGGACGGTTGGCGGTGGCAGTCCCCGATGCGGCCGGGCGCACCGCGTGGTCATCGCCCGACTTGCCGCCCGAGCAGCCGGGCCACCGGCAACACGCGCATCTGATCGCCATGCTGCGCGGCGAGGCCCCGCCTGACGACTCGGCCCGCGCGGGACTGGCTTCGGTGCTCGTCGCCGAGGCCATCTACCGGTCGGCGGCTTTAGGACGTTGGGAGGATGTGGAGCCTTTGTGAGACCACCTATCCGGTTCGGCCAGCTCAGCTTCGCGCACTACCACGCGGCGTTCTGGGCGCAGGCCATCGTGGACCATCCCGATGCTCGCTTGGTGGGTGTGTGGGACGACGACCCGGCACGCGGTGAGGAAGCCGCGGCGCGACACGACACCCAGTACTTTGGTAATCTCGAGGCCCTGCTGCGCGAGTGCGACGCTGTGGGAATCACCTCAGAGACGGTCCGGCATGCCGATCTCGTCGAACAGGCGGCGAGGGCGGGCGTGCATATCCTTTGCGAGAAACCCATGGCCACCACCGTTCAAGACTGCGATCGCATTCAACGAGCTGTGGATGCCTCGGGTGTCGTGTTCATGCAGAACTACCCCAAGCGCTTCGATCCGATCAATCACGAACTGGTGGGGCGAGTCCACCGTGGTGACCTTGGCCGGGTGGTCCTGGTGCGCATCCGGCACGGCCACTCCCAGGGCCGTCAGCCGGAGTTCTTGCGGCAGTGGTTCGTCGATCCCGACCAGAGCGGCGGCGGCACGCTGCTCGACGAAGGCGTGCACGCCGCAGACTTCCTGCTGTGGCTGCTCGGTCCGCCCGAACAGGTGACCGCCGTCGTTTCCAATCGCGCGCTGCACCTGCGGACCGAGGACACGGCCGCAGCGTTCTTCACCTACTCGAGCGGCGCCCTCGCGGAGGTCGTGACGAGCTGGAACTTTGTCGCGGCCGAGCACTCCGTGGAGATCTATGGCAGCGAGGGAACGGCGCTGCTGTCGGGAGTGGATCTGGCATCCAAGGATTTCTCTAGCGTGCCTCACTTGAAGATCTTCCGGCTCGGGGGATCGCGGGGCGTGTGGGAATCCTCGCCCACCGCCACGTCCTTCGGCAGCGGGACCTTTCATCACGGCGGCCCAAGACACTTCATCGAGTGCCTGGGCACCGGGCGGCGACCGGCGCTCGGCGTGGAGGAGGGCCGCCGGCCCGTGGAGATGATTCTCGCGGCCTATCGCGCCGCGGCCAGCGGTCGCAGCCAGCCCGTCGTGTTTGCGAGGCCAACGGCGTGAGGGTCCCGGGATACGATGGGCTCCAGGTCTACTACGGGGACTTGCACAGTCACTGCGACGTCGGGTACGGCTACGGCACGCCCGAGCAGGCATATGCCAACGCCCGGTTGCAGCTCGACTTCGCCAGCGTCACAGCACACGCGACATGGCCGGATATGTCCGCCTCCGACGACCGGCTCGCGAACACCATCGCCTACCACCGGCGCGGCTTCGAGCAGGCGGCAGCGCGGTGGGCCCACCTGCGCTCGGTGACCAACGCCGCGAACGACGAAGAGCGCTTCGTCACGTTCTTGAGCTACGAGTGGCATTCTCTCCGGTACGGCGACCACAATGTGTACTATCGGGACGGTGATGGACGGATCATCGAGGCAGCTGATCTCGATGGCCTGAGAGCGGCACTTCGGGACCTGACGGCCTCGGGGACGGCGGCCCTGCTTGTCCCGCATCACATCGGCTACCGGGTTGGCTACCGTGGAATCGATTGGGAGACATTTGCGCCGGAATTCTCGCCCGTTGTCGAAATCGTCTCCATGCACGGCGTCGCCGAAAGCGACGACGCCCCGTATCCCTACCTGCATACCATGGGCCCGCGCGACGGCCGGAGCACCATGCAGCACGGCCTGCGGTTGGGAAAGGTCTTCGGCGTCATTGGCTCCACCGACCACCATGCCGCGCATCCGGGCAGCTACGGATGGGGTCGGGCTGCGGTGTGGGCGGAGGAGTTGACGCGCGAAGCGATCTGGGAGGCGCTGACGAGACGGAGGACGTACGCGCTGACGGGCGACCGGATCACGCTGGCGTTCGCCGTCAACGGACATCCCATGGGCTCGGTCCTCGGCGTCACGCTCGAGCGGCATCTCGACGTGGCCGTCGACGCTGGTGATGCGATCGACTATGTTGACGTGGTACACAACGGCAGGTTGCTCCACCGGTGGACGCCCGCCTCGGTCAAACCGACCGCCGGCCCGTACAGAGTCGTTCTGGAGCTCGGCTGGGGCGACCGAGCGACACCCGTCGAATGGCAGGTGGACCTTGGGGTCGAGAACGGCCGGTTGCTCGAGGTGGAACCGCGCCTGCGGGGGCGAGATGTTGTCTCTCCACGAGAAGAAAACGCGGCGGGCCTCGTGCCGAGCGTGTGGGCACGTCGCAACGGCCGGGTGGTGCTGCGGACGATGACCTGGGGCAATCCCAACCCGCTGACCCCGGGGACGCAGGCGATCAGCCTGGTCATCGATGGAGATGTGTCAACCAGGATCACCGGCTACATCAACGATCACGTCGTCGATGTACCGCTCGCGGTGCTCCGGCAGGGCGCCCGCACCTGGTACCTCGGTGGCTTTCGGACGCCCGCGTACCGCTTTGGCCGGGCCGTGGGCCGCGAGGCATCAGCGGGAGCGTTCTCCCTGGAGCACCATGGTGCAGGCAGCCGGGACTGGTACTATGTGCGGGTGCGCCAGACGAACCACCAATGGGCCTGGAGTTCGCCTATCTGGGTAGGCCGACAGCCGGGCGAATGACGAACCAGGTCCCCATGACACAGGGCTGGGGCGTCACGCCGATCCGTTGCCACGCTAGCCGCATTTGCCTGGGGCCAGATTCGCCCCGGCTTCTGCCGCCGCCGGCATTTCGGTCGAATGTACCCGCGATCCCGCAGCCCGGCGCCCAGGCCATCGCGCTTGTGCTGAGGTAATGGCGGATTTGCAGGCCGCAGCGCAGATTGGTAGCAGCCGAGCTATGCAACCTTGACCCCCCGCAGTTGGAGTTGCAGATTCTGCTAAAGACGCCCTCCCGGTATCGTCCGGAGTCGTCGGATCTTCCCGCCACCGTCGGCGGGATGAAACGGTCGGGCGACGCCACCTTGACTTCGGAGAAGGCATCGCAGCCGGTCTGTGGAAAGGTTGTTACCTGAGTGCTGCGGAGTGCCGCTGTGTCAGGTCCGCACAGAGGTCCGCACAAAACGGGGGGTCACCATACCCGCAGCTGGAGCGCGTTTCGGGCGGTGGGTCCTCGGGCTCATAACCCGAAGGTCGCAGGTTCAAATCCTGCCCCCGCTACCAATGCAGACGCCGAGAACGCTGATTGCGTTCTGGGCGTCGACCTTTTCTGAGACCAGCAGCGGAGGTCACTCCGTCCTTCTTGTGCGTACCTCTGTGCGGACCCGTCTCGGCGGGATCCACGGCATCCCACTGGTACTCAGGTCGTAGACGGTGCGCTGATTCGCAGGGGATGAGCCCGACGAGTTCCGTCCGGCAATGACGGCCTGGGAGTGATGTGCGCACTGATGTGCTCGCGTCCGGAGGGCTCCATCACGCCAGAGGGCGTGGCAACCTGCGCCGATGCAAGTGCATCATCCGCGGCGCAGGTGCACCAGGAAGAAGGGGTGGCGGACCGCCAGGGATGTGCGCCTGATGGACCAAGGGGGTGCACCGGGCGGCGCACCCCCTGACCCTACAGACCGAGAGGACTACTTCTTGAAGACGATGCGGGTAGCTCCCATCTGGAATCCGTGGCGGACCTGCGCGTTATCGAACACGGCCACCCCGAAGTAGTACGGCTGGGTCAGATTGCTGAACTGCACGTCGTATTTGCTCCCCGTGACGAGCTTGCGGGAAACTTCCAGGGTCCAGACCCCATTGGTGTAGACGCCGCGGGCGCTGATGTCGCCGCGGTCCCCGGCGAACGGGGAGATTACGATGCCGGGCACCTCGTCGCCTGCCTTGTACTTGCTGTCGTCGAGCACGATCTTCTGGCTGTCGATGATCCAATACGGCGGGGCGGGTTTGTTGCCGGCGAGGGCGAACTGGGGCTTGCCGTCCACGAGCTTGTTGTCCGCGTACCCGCCGCCCGTCTTGGGATCACCGTGGCGGCCGGCCTCCGGCGCCTTCTCCTCATCGTAGCGGGTGCTGTCTACGTACTGGTCATCGACCTGCCCGACCGGTCCGGTGCGCACGCTCTTCCAGTGCCAGATGTCCCCGAGCTCCCCCTCGGAGGCGGTGTATTTGTTGCCGTAGGGCTTGCCAGTTTCGCCGGCGTGGCAGGTTGCGAAACATCCCGACTGCTGGAAGTTCTTGATGCTGATGTTCCAGATCATGGCCAGCTTGTCTTCGTAGTAGAGGTTGTTGTCGCCGCCTTTGTCATTGGGATCCTTCACCTTCGCCCATGAGCCGTCAGCCTGCTTCTGGAACGGGGCCCGCCGCAGGCTCCGCGTCGGATCCGCCCACGTCATGAGAAAATATGCCCTATCCGCAGTGTACAGCGCGCGGATCCGTACCGTCGTCTGGCCGTTCTTCAGGTTCGCCCCACCGGATACGGGGACGGCCACGTGCTTGGCTTTGCTCCAGATCTGGTCGACGACCCCGTCGATCTTTGGGGGCGTGGTCACCTTCACCGCCACGAGCTCGAGTTGCTGCGCGGTGGTCTGCACTACGCCGACCCACAGAAGACCGCTGAGCAGTGCGACCAGGGTCACCACGATCACTGCCATCCTCGTCGGCCGATTCATATGTTCCCCCCTTCGGAGTGGGAAGTCTCCCCCCGCCTCGTACGCTGTGGGCTGAACACGTGCTTCGTCCCTGACTCTTCCGCCAGAGTAGGGGGACGGCGGGAGAGCCGTCCATCGGTTCGGGTGATGATTTTAAAGAGCTATCCGCCCTAGTCCATTTGCACTAGCCGGCCCCCAGCCAGACGAGCCATTTGCACTCGTGAGAACCGCGGGCGAGGACCTGAGGGCGGCGGGGTGAAGGGCTCCTGGTGCGGGGCGTGCGCCCCCACACCTGCTCCCGCGGCACCAATGCCCGTAATCCCTCGCTGGCGCACCGCGCCCTGGAAGCATTAGCAGGATGCTGAAAAACGATCTACATCTTGTGGCTTCACAGGATGCATGACTCCGCGTATAGTCTGACCAAAGCGCAGCAGGCATCGACCTCTTCGAAGGAGCAGACGACGATGCGCGGAGATAACCTCGACCAGTCCGGCGTGTTCAGCTACATCTCCCCCGAGCAACGCATCCCCCCAGACCATCCCTTGCGGGCCATTCGGGAGATGGTCGATCGGGTGCTGGTGGAGCTCTCGCCCGAGTTCGATCGGCTGTACGCGCGCACGGGGCGGCCGTCGGTGCCGCCCGAGCGGTTGCTGCGGGCTCTGCTGCTGCAGGTGCTCTACACCGTGCGCAGCGAGCGCCTGCTGATGGAGCAGCTGGACTACAACCTGCTGTTTCGCTGGTTTGTGGGGCTGAACATGGACGACCCGGTGTGGGACCCCACGACCTTTACGAAGAACCGCCAGCGGCTGCTGAATGGGGAGATTGCCGAGCGGTTCTTCGAGCGGGTGCTGGCCCAGGCCCGCGCGCAGGACCTGCTCTCGGACGAGCACTTCACGGTCGACGCCACCCTGATCGAGGCGTGGGCGAGCGTGAAGAGTTTCCGCCGGAACGACGGGGGCGATGAGCCGCCGCCGGATGACCCGGGGAACCCGACGGTCAATTTCCATGGGGAGCGCCGGAGCAACGCCACCCATGTGTCCACGACCGACCCGGAGGCCAAGCTCACGCGGCGCGGTCCGGGGCGCGAGGCCAAACTGGCCTATCAGGGCCATGTGGTCATGGAGAATCGCCACGGCTTGGTGGTGGCGGCCCGCGTCACGCCGGCGACCGGCACGGCCGAGCGGGACACCGCAGTGCAGTTGGCGGCCGATGTGAAACGCCGGGACCGGGGGACGGTCGGGGCTGACAAGGCGTACGACACGCGGGAGTTTGTCACCGCGCTGCGGGCCTTGGAGCTCACCCCGCACGTGGCCCAGAATACGAGCGGCCGCACGAGTGCGATCGATGGCCGCACGACCCGGCATCCCGGCTATGAGGTCAGCCAACGGATCCGCAAGCGGATCGAGGAGATCTTCGGCTGGCTGAAGACGGTGGGGCTGCTGCGGAAGACACGCCACCGGGGCACGGCCAAGGGCAACTGGGTCTTTGTCTTTGCGACGGCGATCTACAACCTGATCCGCCTCCGCACTCTCCGTGAGGTCCTGGCATGAAGGGCGCCGCCATCGGCAGATGGGGACGAAAGGCACAGAGATCAGTCGGACGGCCGGGTAGGACAGGCTCGGCCAACCTTCAGAGGTAACGTCAGAGGCTCGATTGAACGTCATGCTGTTTATCAACATGCGAATTTCAGCATCCTGCTAGGAGGAAGGCACCCGGTGGCTCTGCCCAACGCTCACTCGCCGATTGACCGCCTGATCCGCCAGGCGCCGGGGACGGTGGGCCTCGTCATCCGCGACCTCGCGTCGGGCACGGAGCTGGAGTGGGCGCCGGCAGGGCCGTTTCCCGCAGCAAGCATCATCAAGATCCCGGTTCTCGTCGAGGCACTCCGCCAGGTGCAGGACGGCGGCCTGCGCCTCGACGATCGGATCGCCGTTCCGGCGTCCGCGAAGGTCGGCGGGTTTGGCATTCTCAAGGATCTGGAGATCGTTGGGGACCTCACACTGCGGGACCTGCTGACCTTAATGATCGTGATCAGCGACAACACCGCCGCCAACCTGTGCATTGACCGGGTCGGCATGGAGCATGTCAACGCGCTGCTGGCATCGCTCGGCCTGAGTGGGACTGTCCTGCAGCGCAAGATGATGGATACGGCGGCGCGCGAGCGCGGCCTGGACAACTTCACCACCGCGGGCGACACCGCGCGCCTGCTTGAGTGGCTGGCGACACGGCGGATCCTGACGCCGGAGCTGTGCGACGTCGCCATCGCCATCATGAGCCGGCAGCAGGTGCGCGACAGGCTGCCGCTCTGGCTGCCGCCGGACATCAGGATCGCGCACAAGACCGGCGAGCTCCCGGAAGTCCGGCATGACGCCGGAGTCATCTTCACCGAACCCGGCCCGCTGATCATCGCCGCGTTCACGAAGGGGTTCTCCACGCCGCTCGGGCGGGGCCTGATCGGCGGCGAGGCCTCGGCGCTCATCGCCGACGTCAGCCGTCTGGCGTACGAGGCGGCGGCCTCACCCTGACCGGCCCCGGCCGGAGGGCCGCCGGAGGCGAGGTGGTGCGTGCTCGACATCGTGTTCCGCAGCGCCCGGATCGTCGACGGGACGGGGAACCCGTGGTCCCCCGGTGACGTCGGGGTCGAAGGCGGCCGGATCTCCCGGGTCGGCGATCTGACCGGCGCGGCCGCCCGCCGCGTGGTCGATCTGGACGGCCGAGTCCTTGCCCCGGGCTTCATCGACCTTCACACCCACGCCGACTTCACCCTCCCCGTCTTCCCGCGGGCTGAGGCGATGGTGCGCCAGGGCGTGACGACGCTGGTGCTCGGCAACTGCGGGTTCTCTCCGTTTCCTGTGGTCCCGGAGCGCCTGGAGATGCTGCGTGCCTACGTCGCGGCCTTCGACGCCGGGCTCCCCTGGTCGTGGGTCGATGCCGCGGGGTTCATGGCCCACCTTGAGACCCTGCCGCTGGCCTGCAACGTCGCCCTACAGGTGGGGCAGGGCGCGGTGCGCGTCGCCGCGATGGGATTCGACGATCGCCCGCCGTCGGCCGCCGAGCTGGACTTCATGCGCCGTCTCGTGGCGGAGGCGTTCGAGCAGGGGGTGGTTGCGCTCTCCACGGGGCTGATCTACCCGCCGAGCAGCTTCGCAGCTACGGACGAGCTCATCGCGCTGGCGGAAGTCGGGCGCCGCTATGGGGCGTTCTACTCCAGCCATGTGCGCGGTGAAGGCGACACGCTGGTTGAGGCCATCGGCGAGGCGCTGGAGGTAGGACGCCGGGCCGCCGTCCCCATACAGCTGAGCCACCACAAGGCGAGCGGAAAGCGCAACTGGGGGCGCGTCGAGACCACCCTGGCCATGATTGACAAGGCGCGGGCAGATGGACACGACGTGCTGGCCGATCAGTACCCGTACACGGCCAGCAGCACCACGCTCGCGGCGATCATGCCACGGTGGGCCATGGACGGCGGCATCGACGGCATGCGGAGCCGGCTGGCGGATCCGGCCGCGCGCCGGCGGATCCGCGACGAGCTGATGCGCGCGCACCCCGACCACCCCGCGCCCGCCCGGGGGATGCGCGAGTTCGATCCGGGTGCCATCATGATTGCCTCCGTCCCGGACGGCGTCGGCCGGAGCTGCGAAGGCCTCCTGCTGACGGAGTTGGCCGCCCGGTTCGGCGAGGATCCGGCGGAGACGGCGCTGGGTCTGCTGGAGCGGGGCGGGGGCGGGGTGCAGATCGTCGCCTTCACCATGTCGGAGGACGACGTGCGCCGGGTGATGCGCCATCCGGCCGTCGCCGTGGCCAGCGACGGGTGGACTCTGAGCCCCGCCGCCGGTGGCCGGCCGCATCCCCGGAGTTACGGCACGTTCGTGAGGGTGCTCGGAAAGTACGTGCGTGAGGACCGGGTGCTGTCCCTCGAGGAAGCCATTCGGAAGATGACATCCCTGCCGGCGCATCGACTGCGCTCCTACGATCGCGGCCTGATCCGTCCGGGGTGCACGGCCGATCTCGTCGCCTTCGATCCGGCGCATGTGGCCGACCGAAGCACCTTTGAGGCCCCCCACCAGTTCTGCGAGGGCGTTTCCCACGTGATCGTCAACGGGCAGATCGTCATTGAGATGGGACGCGACACCGGCGCGCGCGCCGGCCGGGTCCTCCGCCGCGCCCCGGCGTAGTCAACGGGCGCAGGTCATCGCGGCTCGTCGAGCAGGCCGGCCCGGATGGCGAGCACCGCCGCCTGAGTCCGATCAGGGACCCCCAGTTTGCTCAAGATCGCGCTGACGTAGTTGCGGACCGTCCCCTCGGAGAGGTGCAGGCGCTCCGCGATCTCCGCGTTGGACAAGCCCCGCCCCAGGAGGACCAGCACTTCGCGCTCCCGTTCGGTGAGCTCGGCCAGGAGCGGGATCTCCACGGGCGCGTTCCGGGCAATCTGCGCGAAGAGCTTGTCGGCTACCGCCGGATCCACGGGTGTCTTTCCTGCCGCCGCCTCGATTGCCGCCGCCAGGCCTTCCGCCGGGCTGTCCTTGAGGATGTAGCCGGCGGCGCCGCTGCGGATGGCGTCGAAGACCCATTCGTCGGCGTCATAGGTCGTCAGCACGAGGACCCGTACGTCGGATACAACTCGCGGATCTTGCGCGTGGCCTGGATCCCGTTCATGCCCGGCATCTTCAGGTCCATGAGAACCACGTCGACCTGAGCCGTGCGCAGCAAGGCCAGGGCCTCGGCCCCGTCGCGCGCTTCACCGACGACCCGGAGCCCGGCGGCTTTGTCCAGGATGACCCGAAGGCCCCCGGCGGACCACCTCCTGATCATCACAGATCGTTTTGCGGATCATACGGGTACCTCAAGGCGCAGGCTCGTGGGGCCTCCCTCCCGGCTGGCGATCTCCACACGTCCTCCCAGCATCTCCGCCTGTTCGCGGATTCCCTTCAGGCCGAGACCATCCTGGGAGGCACGCGCGGGATCGAACCCGCGGCCATCATCGGAGACGGTGAGCACCGCGTGCGGCGGCTTCACCTCGAGCGTGAGCGTGATGTGGCTGGCATCGGCATGCCGGGCGATGTTCTCCAGCGCCTCTTGCGCCACCCGGTACACAGACTGCTCGACCTCGGGGGAGAGGCGCGTCGCGGGGTCCGGCGTACGCGTTCGACGCGGCTTCCGTTGATCCTATCTCAGTCCGACTGGGGAGAGGACAGGCGCCGGCCGTCCAGTTCGTTCTTGATGATGCTGATCGGGATGGTGGCCAGGCGGGCTATTTCACCACTGCGAATCAAGGATGAGGTCGAAGTCAAATCCATGGCCCCGGAGGAGGAGTGCGAACATGAAATGTTCGTCATGATCCATTCGAAGGGAGATACCTTAGGCGTGCCGCTGTCACAATTGAAGCCGGTCGCCGCAGACAAGCAGACCGTTCAGGCTGTTGAGGACTGGCACTACTGGCTCAAGCAAGGGTATGAGTTCTGATCGGAATCGGAGGATGCGCGCTTAATCGAACTGACTTCTCGCCCGGGCGGGAATGCGCAGTTCGTTCAAGGACCTAGCCTAAGCTACGCCACGCGAGGAAGAAGCTCTCCGGACCTCGCTGGAAGAGTGGTCTCAGGGGCCATCCCAGAAAGCGAACTGGCTAAACCGAAAGCCGGGCAGGTTGGCGAGATAAGGCGTCTGCCCGCAGTCGATGGCGTCACATCGGGCTTGCCGCGTCGGGCAGTCTCGACGGTGAATCGTCCCAGGTAATCAGGTCCCGCACCGAAGATGAAGACATCCCAGGCATGCGTGGTCGAGCTGATCTGGCGGGCCGCCTTCGCTACCCCGACAAGGTCCTGGAGATCTTGAAGAGCCAGCGCCAGGTCAAGATCATAAGGCCACGGATCACCGGCAGCGAGAGAGCCTGTCAGGGCGACTTCAAGCACTGAGGGGAACTGCTGGACCTTTCGGGTGAACGTCTCTGCGGCCTGGGCGAGGAGAGCGGCTCTTCCGCGTTCCATCTCTGCCATCGCGGCCCTACGACGTAGACATGTCCTCTGAGGAGTCGGCAACCTGCAACCGAAAGTCCCAGCCCTCATGTATCGCGAGGATCTCTTCGGAGGTCTTCCAGCGTGAGGGGAATGCCGTCAACGACAAGCACAAGGTCACCGATTTCGTTCGCCGTGATGCGTCCGTGAAGGGTGTCGTGTAGAGGGCGGTAATGACCGTCCGACCTGGTGATGTGACGGGTAGCCAACGAGCGATACATCCTCCGGCGGACCGCTCCGAGAGCGTTGTAGGGGCTGGTCTCGCTGAAGGCCGAGAACTGGTAGCCCAGGCCCTGCTTGCCTTCTTCCTCTGCGGTAACCGTGAAGCCTAGTTCCGATGAGCGGTAGTTGATGAGGAAGGTTCGGGATGCGCCCGAATGGTCTTCAACCGTTTCTCCTATGGGAAAGTGAAAGTCGGCACTGGGGTCGTCCGTGCGCTCTCCGTGTCTCTGCTTGCGCATTCCTCATCCCTCCCTTCAGGCCACGCAGGAGGAAACCTCGGTCGCCATCTGGGCGCCGAAGGCACATGGCCGCTCAGGCACCGATCCGCAACACAGTGCCGGGTACGATGTTCCGTATCGCAGAGAGGATAGCCGGGACCAACGGCCGAAGATGCGCCATCCGGTTCGATGTCGCGGAAAGCACGATGATGCCGAACGGCAGCACGGCAAGATTCTGCTGGAACTCGATGTTGCGGTCCATCGTCACAAGCGCGTCGAACCGGCCGCTGGCACGTCGCAGGAGTTCTCCGTTCGTGATCCCCTGCCACCCAAGTCCAACGACCGTGTCGACCTCGTGGCCGGGCAGTTCCGCCGCGAGGCGAACTGGCAACTGCTCGTCAAGCAGGACGCGCACCGGCCAGAAGCGAGTCGCGCGCCATATCGAGGACGGCGATAGCTAGGTCGCGCTTCACGGAGGGGAACTCCCGGAGAAACTCGTCAAGGGTGTCTCCTCCCTCCAGATAATCGAAGAGGGTTTGCACCGGGACCCGGGTCCCGACGAACACCGGGGTACCACCGAGGATTTGGGGGTCACTGTGGACAACTGACGGCTTGCTGGTCATGGGTCGTCTCCCGAAAAGCTTACCTGAAGTATACACCCCGCCCCTGGGGGCCTGGTGCCCAAACCATCCCCCTTGGGGTCTTCGTGCCGATTGGTCTGCCTGCCGCGGACCAGGCCAACTTCGTGGGCTACGTGCTGTGGAGCACATGGCTCATCGTGTTCGGCATATTACTGTGGCGACAGTAGTCCTGCCCGCCGATACGTCGGACGAGGAGGCTTGAGATCGACACGCCGGGGACGGTGCACTGAGGTGAGCATCCGAGAGCCCCAACGGGATCTGCCTGCCAATATCCTAACGCGTCGCGCTCCGTCCCGATTCCGCCGGAGACGTGAACGATCCCGCCGCCCGCTGCTCCGAGGGCGTCGCGGTAAGTGGAGGTGGCAACGTCCCCGTGACCGTATTACGATTCTTCTCGCACCGGAGAAGCATGGCCGGTAGACGCAGGCTCCGCGTGGACATCGCCAGTTTGCACCCAGCCGTATCCCATGGGCAGGACTTGGGGCAGTCCGCCAGTTGCTTGACAATCTCCACAGCGAGGCGTGTCTTCCCAACCCCCGGCGGACCCACTACGGTTACCAGGCGGACTTCATCGTCGAGGATGAGACGGCGCAGGGCGGGGATTTCTTTCTCGCGACCAAATAGCCGTGCGGGCATTGTGCCGATAGGAGTACCGTGCGCCAGCGCCCGTCCCTGCCTGGGATGATGTACGTGTCAACGCCGGACCGGATAGGTGAACTAGAGGGGGCCGCAACGTCGCCGTGACCGTGCTGCGACTTTCTCCCACCCAGAGGCGGATGTCTGTGCGCCACAGTGTGTTGTCCAGTGTGGTAGCATTGTCACCTGAGTGCTGCGGAGTGCCGCTGTGTCAGGTACGCACAGAGGTCCGCACAAAACGGAGGGGGTCGTCAAACCCCGCATCTGGCGCGCGTTTCAGGCGGTGGCTCCTCGGGCTCATAACCCGAAGGTCGCAGGTTCAAATCCTGCCCCCGCTACCACATGGTGGTGCCCAAAACGCAGATCCGTCGCGCGTTTTGGGCACCGGCCTTTTTGGGTGAGCCGCGACTTCGACCTCTTCATTTTGTGCATACCCTTGTGCGCGCCCGTTTGGGTGCCACCCGACAAGGACCTTTGCGGTAGACGCCTGCGGAGACGCATGCGGAAGTCAGTCTAGACATCGCGTTCTGCCAGGCGGCCTGCTCGCTCAGCAGCGTCCTGATCCACCTGTGTGGGGCTATTGGGTCTTCCTCTTTCACATCTCGGTCGCCATGGAGCTCGTGCCAGAGTAATGAGGATCGCTGTTCCGGGAGATCCTCGGGACACCCCGCCGATGCGGTCGTTGTGGCGGACCCTAAGTCACGGCAGCCGCGGCCAACCGCCGCAGTGCCGTGTCCGTGGCATCATCCGCGGGGAAGAAGCTCTCGATGCGCAGCTCGTGGAGCGTGATGTCGTAGGGCGTCCCCAGCGTCGTCAGTGTCGTGAAGAACCGGAAGTGCTTATCATCCTTCTGCATGTCAATGGCCAGGAACGGCGCGGCCGGCGCGTCGAGATCGAGCGTTCGCCAGTTGCGCGGTACGTTGGGATACGAGAGCAGCTCTTCCAGCAGACGCTGAGTCTCGGCGTCAGCGCTCCGGAGCAGATCACGGTACACCCACTGGATGAGTGCGGCCGCCGTGGCCTCCCAGTTGATGATGCAGGGGCGAAGTGCCTGTGGATGGCAGATGAGTCGGAGGGCGTTCGGACCCACCTCGGCCGCGGCCGCCGGATCGAGTAACACCCCTATGAGCCGGCCGGCCCCTGCATTCGCGCGCACGATGTTCCAGTGGCGGTCGAGCACGATGGCCGGGTACGGCTCCTGCTGGCGCAGGATGAAGTCCAGCGCCCGGCGGAACTGCGCCATCTCCGGCGCGTCGAGGGCGCTCTCGCGGTAGCTCGGCGCATAGCCCGCGGCCGCGAGCAGGTCGTTGCGGGCGCGCGGCGGCACATCCAGGGCTCCGGCCAGGAGCAAGACCATCTCCCGGCTCGGGCGGCCCCGGCCGGTCTCCACGAAGCTGAGGTGCCGCGGGGAGATCTCCGCCTCGATCGCCAGGGCAAGCTGGCTCATCCGCCGGCGCGCTCGCCACTGCCTGAGCAGTTGACCGACAGGGCTTGCCAGTGATTCGTCCGCCTCAGCTCCCGCTTTCCGCCCGGCGCTCATGGCATCCAGTATACGGAATGAGAGTCCGTCCGCCATTACCTGGGTGGCAATTGAGATGTTCCGCGGCGGCGTCCTAGGATGACGACCACATGGCTGTGGTCGAGAAAGCTCTCGCTCCTCCCCCCCCCGCGGGCGGACGCCGCGGCTCTGCTCGCCGGCTTC
>Ga0209172_10002937_pt1 | contig 27926 bp, 22 predicted proteins | sample LarsenN4metaG_FD_184113 | JGI IMG/M metagenome (GOLD analysis project Ga0209172, IMG submission 184113) | Hot spring sediment bacterial and archeal communities from British Columbia, Canada, to study Microbial Dark Matter (Phase II) - Larsen... ... | reverse complement strand
GGGAGCTTCCTCCTCTAACCGGTAGAAGCCAAGATTTTCGAAATATTGTTCGATCCGCCCTTTTTCCGGATTATGTCTGGCTTCTGTCAGTGGTCTTCCAACGAATCGTGCCCCCCCGAGCTCCTCATAGGCAGGTACGAATTCGTAATAAATAATATGCCCATTTGAGTATCGAATCCCCGGAGTGCCTGGATTTGGAACAGGTGGTTCCGCTATCCCCATCATGACTCCCAGCGGCGCGAAGCCGAATCGATCGCTCTCAGGTGCCGTGGGGTCATACGTTAAAAGGCTCGCTTCAACATATTGAGATTTGATCTTCCCTGACTCTATCGAAGGGGATATCGGAGGCCCAAACGTTGATTCACCCCCCAACGATTCATAGAACTCCAGGAAAATCGGGTCGATCGGGAAGACATCCTGAAGGATGTTCGTCTCAGGGAGAGGCGCCTGAATTAAATCTTTCTGTCTGAATGGAAAATTGCATGCACTTGTGATGAAAAGGAAAATAACTAAAAATAATAATGAGTTTCTCAGAGGCATGCGGTTGGCACCGAGAATCACTCCAGAAGCATATACGAACTGGGGTGAGATATCCAAAGTAGATTTAATGCTATTGCCCTTCTCGGACAATCGCCACCACTAAAACTCGAGAAGTGCAGTGGTAATTTTTCAATTATTATAATCGGAACTCAATCTGAATTCCAAATCAGATAACTTTCTCCGGCGCACTCCTGTTCTTCTTTCAGCCCATGGAGACAGACACGGTATGCCATCACGGTCCCATTAGGCACCTTGATAGGGTCGAGCTCTAACTGGGTCTGGCCGGAAGAATTTGTCGGAGGGAAATACAAAGTTCGGACACTTCCATCAGGCATCGTGAGGTAAAGGATTGGCTCTCGATTAGATAGCGGCATTCCTGACTGATGGACATTTGCAAATATCACCTGTCTGTCATCTGCTTCCATGAATAAATATTTTTCCCACACCGTTAATTCGATCCCTTGCAAAGATTGGGTATCATAAAAATCCCTGGCGTGGTCATAGACTGATTGCTTGTAATAAGTCCCCAGAGGGACGGGTCTAAGCTGATCGTTGCCATCTCCGCCTACCAGAAATTCCAGACAGAGGTTTTCGAAGCACTGCCAAAAGTGCCCTTCTTTTGCTAAGAATACTTCGCTCGCTGGTCGTCCTGCGAATTCCATACCCCCATGATCTTGTAAATAGTTGAGAAAATGTATTGGTACATTATGACCGAGATTCCCCTCGAGAGGAATAAACACCATCAGTGGATCATCACTGGGAGGGTTTAAGGGTTGTTTTTCGAAACCGATTAAATCGAGAATTGGTTTCGCCTTAACCTCGGATTGACCTTCTTCTGCCACAAGCACCAGATTCTCGAAAACCACCTCCTGGCTGTTCTCTTGCGTTGTATATACTTCGGTGAGTATCCGACCGGTGAAAGGAAGGCCTAATTCATTGCTCTTTGCAGCAAAAGGCTCCGGGAGGACAGGTTGACGGCTGGGGATACCCCCAATATCTACTTTATAACGACAGTCCAGATCGCAGGCATAAGCACCATAAGCCATTAAACGCACCTTATTGGATTCATCCTGATCGAGGAGGTAAAATCCGAGGTTTTCAAAATATTGCTCAATTCGCCCTTTTGCCGGATTATGACGAGTAGGTGTCAGAGGTAAACCAACGAACCTTGCACCTCCTAGCTTCTCGTAAAGGGTGAGAAACGGAGGGAAGATATCCTCACGACCTAATCCCACTTGAGCATTGCTGGGATCCCCGGCTTCGACCGCGTCAGCGATCTCGAATTCCTTCCCCAAGGGTGCTAGGAAATATCGATCGTTAAAGGGTCGGCTGCTATCGTAGACCAATAAACCAGCTTCTACATACTGCCTGATCACGTTGCCCGACGTGATCGCGGTCGATATGGCAGGTCCCAGGATATCCCTCCCTCCAAGCTGTTGATAGAAATCAAGAAAAATTGGTTCTATCGGGTAGGTATCGGTTTCAGCTTCGCTCGTTACCAGGCTCTCGAGGAATGCCGCCCTTGAGATATAATTCCACCATCCTGTTGCTTCTTCCCCCCGGGAGTCTGGTCCGTCGATTTGCGTGCAGGCGCTTAAGACCAACCATAAGATGAATAAGAAGAATCTCGCGCCAAACTTGGAGTGTATAATCCTGCTCATGCGATTCCTGGTGTGCGCTGTATTGTAGATTGGATTGCCGACTTCCACCCCGAACAGCAGATTACTTACCCAATATTGCAGTTACCGATATTCGATTTTCAGGCAATAATAATTAACTGAGGGTTAAGTCCTTTGATGCGTTTGGTTCGCATGCACGAATATCCTATCACATTAGTACCCTGGTACGCTTAACAGAATCGAAAGTTTTCCAATTGATTCTCAGAATTCTCAAATGAAGGGTAGATTCATCCAGCCTTAATCGTCAATCCAAAAACAAAAGATGCCATTAACCACCCGGATCATATTTTTCATCTTCGCCCTCGGTCTGTTGCTCGCTGCCTGCATTCCCGGAGAAGTTGTCGCGCCAAGCGATCCCTGGAGCTACGGGGATCTTCGGATTTTATCTCCAGGGGATCTTGAAGAAGCGCCAGACCTGGATCTAATCGCTGCATATACTCGTTTTACGGGATCGGATTGGCAGATCCGCCTCGATCTGCTGGACATGAACGAAAACTCCACCTTCGATTTGTTCATTGCGCTGGATACTTCGCCTGGAGGGATCCGTCGGCTTCCCGGCGGTCTGGAAGCAGAGATCGAATGGGATTTTTTGCTCTTCCTGCCAGACAACAGCTCCGCTCTTCTGATTTCTGCCGAAGGGGTCGATGAAGCCCAGTCACTTGATAATCTGGATGCAATTACCGACCTGGCAACTCGATGGATTCCTCGAATTTCTCGCCTGCCATTGCTGGATTCGGTTGTTATCTCTGTGAATAAATATGCCTTACCTTTCACGGGCAGAGGTGTTCGTATTCAGGCATTCATCACCAGACCGGGCTCTCTTCGTTACGTTGATTTAATCGGTCCATTCCATTCAAGTGATCCCCCACCACGAAAAGCCCTGCTCCTGTTTGCGTTTTGGAACACGTTTCCGGCATATACCCCTGCCCAATCACTTCGCCGTTGGGATGGTGCGCATACAGGACCCTTCGGAGAGAGGCACGGCTTATCGGTATTACTGCATGCCGTCAGGCGGTCTAGGGTCCCAGTAACCTTGTTGGACCTGAAGAATCCCGCCTCCATCTCAGCTCTGGATTACCTTGGAGTGCTGTCACTCGTGCGTGAATTGGCGGAGGAAAAATTGCTCGTCCTCCCCGATCCATTGCCTGGTTCGCCGTCCTTTCCTTTGTTTCCAACCGGCTTGCCGGATTGGGCTGTCACCCGCGCTTTGGAAGACGTTCGCAAGATCAGCAGTGAGTTCGACCTTCCAGCCAGCGATATCCTCTATTCTCCACGCTGGGAAACTGCCCGCCAATCTCAATACAGCTATATTTTCACTATTGTTAATGATTTTTTCAGCTCCGGCTATCCAAGCAGTCGTCTTTTCCCGATACCTTTCGAGAAAAGCCTTGAACCTCAAGCCGATGAATCAGGTCTCTCTCTGTCAGTACGTAAGACCCTTCTCGAGAACGCCATCAACAGGTCGCCTGATGCGGACCGACTCCCCCTCTTAATCCTGGGCGGTAGTTTCCCGGATAGTCCATTTGGGGACCCGGAAGTAGTCAGCGCAACACTTAATTATGTTGCTGGTCACCCTTGGATACATCCCCTTAATGCGGACGATCTGACCGCATCAACGAGTCCGGGCTACAGACCACTGATCTTACCAGGATTTAATTACGTGCCGAATCTCTCCGCCTTTACTCCATCGCCGATGTTATTGAGCCTGACCGATCCAGGTGAAGATCCCACGAACCCTCTCTTGTTGGCTGCGTGGCAGGCGGCACTTTCCTTGTACAACACATTACCTCCCGAACCGTTCGATCTACCGCCTCTTCGGAGCATATACTCCAATCAGGTTGTCATATTATCCCGGGCTGCTTTGTGGGCCGACGATCACATGCCCAGAAACACCTGTGCGACCGATCCCGACAGAGATAATATTCCAGAGTGCACGCTTGCATCAGACGTTGTCTACACGATCTCGGGGAAAGAAGGGGTAAGACTATTAGCGATGTTCGTATCGGATGAACTCGGTGTGCACCAGATTATTGCGCCAACTACTGATTTCATCGTAGGATATACAGATCCATCTACCTGGGATTTTAATGCTGGGGAAGGCGCTGAAACGAACGGAGTCCATGGTGCCTTCGCCGACAACCAGCCTCCCTGGGCCTTATATTTGCCGTCCTCAGACCAGGAATGGTTAAGTTTCACCCACAAATACGAATTTCTGGAAAAAACTTTCACGCTGATGGACAGCGGTCTACGGATTGACTATCACTCCCGTGATCCGATAACCCTCCAGATCCCTGTTGCATTGGACCCATGGAACAGGTTCAAACCAGATTGGGGAACTAAATACCACGGAGAAGAGATCTCCAACGGCTATAGTTGGGAATGGGACGACGGACCACGCATCTTAGTTCGATCGAACGCCAGGATGCGGACCACAGCATTTACAGCTTCCAGGCCATATTTAGGCAGTCCAGAAAACCCAAATTTTGCCTACCCCGTAGGTCATTACATTCCTTTCCCTGTCCTCCTTATAGAGCTCAGGAGCTTCGGTGATTTCTACATAGAGATCACATTGGACTCGGATTAACTGGATCATCCAGAATTTGCTCAGTTCAGGTACTCGGAGAATCACATGAACATCATAACGATCCTCACAGGTCTCGTTCTGCTCTTCACAGGAAGAAGGCTGTACTGGTTGTTCGTTGCTGTTGTCGGATTTATCGCCGGTTTTATTCTGACTGGGCAGCTGCTCCCCGAAATATCTCCAATCCTACGGATAATTATCGGTCTGATTGCTGGGGCAATAGGTGCTGCCTTATTGCTCATCCTGCACCAGGCGGCTGTCGGCCTGGCAGGCTTCCTTGGTGGAGGCTTGATCGCACTCCAAATTACTCAGCAATTAGGGGTTGGAAGCGGAGAATTCAGCTGGTTACCCTTCATTTTTGGAGGGATACTCGGAGCGATATTGGTGCTGGCAACGTTCGATTGGGCGTTGATTTTATTGACATCCCTCGGAGGAGCCTTTCTTGTGATATCAGGGCTGGAACCAGATCCTTCCTGGGCTAATCTGGCTATCCTTGCACTTTTTATTATCGGCGTGATCGCCCAGGCTAATTTCTTGCGCCGTCAGCGTGTAAAGGTTGAATAGTGATAAAATCGGTTTCAACCCGAATCGGTTGCAGACTGTCACTCTGGAACTTAGTAACCTCCAAATTTCGTTCATACTGGTATTGCAGGAGATAAATCATGTTGCCCCCCCAAGCAATCACTCGCGTCAAAGAAACCGAGAAATCAAGTCTGCTGGATAAACCGAATGTAATCGGGGTGGGGGTTGGGTTCGTCGTAAAGGGGAAAGTTCTAACAGACGAGATCGGGATTGTGGTACTAGTAAGAAAAAAAGTGCCCACAACTGCCCTCTCTCCTCAAGAAACCCTGCCTCGATCGGTGAATAGCATCAGGGTGGATGTCATTGAGGTCGGAGAAATCCGCGCTCTTCAATCTCGCACGGATCGGATCAGACCTGCACCGGGTGGTGTGAGTATCGGTCATTACAAGATCACCGCCGGCACGTTAGGCTCCGTCGTTCGAGATAAGAACTCCGGAGAGCGACTGATCCTCTCGAACAATCATGTTCTCGCGAACAGTAATGACGCAATCCCGGGTGATCCGATCACGCAACCCGGTCCAATTGACGGGGGCTCGACAGCGAACGATACGATCGCTCATCTCGAGCGCTTCTGCCCGATTGAATTCTCTACCGAGCCTGGTGTGTGTGGCCTGGCCAGGACGTATGCAGAAATAGGAAATGCGATCGCCAATCTCCTCGGTTCTAAACATCGCCTGGACTCTTTTCAGAGCAGGCCGCAAGCAACGAATCTTGTCGATGCCGCAATCGCTCGACCAATTAATGACGCTGATATCTTGGATGAAATCCTGGAGATTGGTGTAGTCCAGGGCACCGTGGAGGGGACATTGGGAATGCCGGTGCGGAAATCGGGCCGGACAACTGGATTTACCACCGGTCAAATCCTTGTGGTCAATGCCACAGTGGATGTTAGCTATGGCGTCGGGCGCACAGCCAGGTTCGAAAACCAGTTCGTCAGCGGTCCCATGTCGCAAGGCGGTGATTCGGGTTCCCTGGTCGTGGCGGGTGACGACCTCAAAGCCGTGGGGCTTCTATTCGCAGGCTCTAACCAGACGACAATTTTCAACCCTATTCAAGCAGTTCTCGACTGCCTGGGAGTCACGATATGACCGAGTCGCCACCCGGAAGCGACTTGAAGGCCGAAACCGAACGCGTGCTGGCCGTCAAGAAAGATCACGAGCGAGAGCTCCTTGAAAAACCAAACGTAGTCGGTGTGGGGGTTGGGTTTCGCCAGAAAGCTGGAGCGCTGACCGATACGGTTGCTCTTGTTGTGATGGTTTCAAAGAAACTGCCGCCATCGTCGCTCGATCCTGCCGATCAGATCCCGCCTGTCATCGATGGTGTCCCCGTGGACGTCCAGGAGGTCGGCGAGATCGTCGCTTATTGATATGCTGCGAAGGGGGTAAGCATCCTTCGGTCTTTCTTGATCTATCATTCCATCCCGTTCAGGATTCGCGCGCTCTCTCGCTTTTACTCGCAGTTTGTCGAGCCTGACAGTCTTTGTTTCGATATCGGTGCTCATCTTGGCAACCGCACGAAAGCGCTGCGCAGATTGGACGCCAAAGTGGTCGCCGTCGAACCGCAACCAGCGTGCATCAGCTTCCTGACGAGGCTATTCGGCGGTGATCCGGGCGTGACGATCGTGCCGAAAGCTATTGGTGCAAAGATCGGACAGGGGGTGATGTATCTCAGCAGATCGACTCCAACTGTCTCTTCCCTTTCCCTGGAATGGATCCAATCCTTGAAGGGGACCCCCGGGTTCAGGAATGTGCAGTGGGATGACATGATCCAGGTTGAGGTCACGACTCTTGAAGCTCTAATCCACGAACACGGTATACCTGCATTCACTAAAATTGACGTTGAAGGTTACGAATACGAGGCGCTTGGAGGGCTGGAGCATCCCCTGAAATTAATTTCGTTTGAATACATCCCGGCTGTTTTTCATCGGGCCGTTGCCTGCCTGGAACGATTAAGTGAACTGGGAGCTTATGAGTTCAATTGGACAATCAAGGAAAGAACACGATTTGTTTCAAGTTCCTGGATCGGGGGGACTCAGTTGACCGAGATCCTCTCAACAATGCCTCCATATCATCCATCAGGAGATATCTACTGCCGGCTGATTGATTCGTTGTAACCGCAGGCAATAATACTTGCATTCCATCCGATTTTCCGGTATCCTCGTATCAGAAACGTTAGAGTAGGAATCCATCCATCATTTATTCGCTCGCCTTTCCTTCTTATCAGGATTAAGGACCAAATTGGTTAATCGTAGTTTCTTCCTTTTCTTAGCTGTCCTGCTCGCTTCCTGCACCGGCGCTGTCCAGATGCTCCCAGAGCCATCGCCGACACCTACCCGGACTGTCAGCTTTCGTCCGACTTCTACGCCATTGAGAACAAGGACTCCCGTCACGCCGGAAGCGACTAAGCCAGCCAAACCTGAAATGCCAACATCGACTCCCACTCCCACACAAATTGATGACACGATGTCGATGATTTTACTTGGCGCTTCACAGAGTGTTACGGAAGGCAGGTTTTCATTTCGCCCGATAATCGGATTCAAAAAGAAGGTCAGTAATCGGGAGGCGGTGCTGACCAGCAGAGATGGCGGGGTCTTGATTTCCCTGACCGCCATTCCGGTTCACAATGTCGGGAGGCTTGAACCAGTCCTGGAAAAGCTGCTGAGGAAAATGGCTGAAACGATCCAGGAGCTCGACGCCAGCAGTCCTTATCCAGTCGAGATCGATGGCGGGCCCGGTTTGGCAGTCGACCTGAGAGGTAAAATTCGGGGAGAAGCCGTGGCAGGTCGCCTCGCTCTTGTCACGCCATCGAGCGAGCTGCTCTTCTATGCGCTGGCGATATCAGTAGAGGGATCAGATGGTCAGAGCTGGGAATCCAGAGGTCAGGCTGCCTACAATTCTGTGATCCGGTGGATAGATTTCTTGGAACCCCCGAAATGATCTCAGGGATCATTTATCTGCGGTCTTTCCATTGCCGGGTATTCCGGAAGGTTATAATTACTTGTGATTAAGAGGCAGCAGAACAATATTACCGGTCACAGGAGCCTTCTACGAACAGACTTCATCCCGCCGCTCGAAGGCTTAAAACTTCAATCCCCAGAGAAGGTTGGAAACCCAATCATTTACGTTTGGCATTAAGCAACACTTTTTCAGCATTAAAACTCCGAAATTACCGGCTCTGGTATAGCGGACAATTGGTCTCTCTGTTCAGTACCTGGATGCAGTCTACTGCCCAAGGGTATCTGGTGTTCGAACTCACAAACTCCCCAGCCTATCTTGGGTACGTGGGCTTTGCTGCGGGGCTGCCTGCCTGGCTGTTCACCCTTTTTGGCGGAGTCGTCGCGGACCGGATGCCCCGCAAAAAATTATTGCTAATAACACAGACCTCGATGATGCTGCTGGCTATCATCCTCGCTAGCCTGACATATTTTCGATTGGTAAAGCCTTGGCATATTGTTGTACTGGCTTTCTTCCTGGGAATAGCGAATGCTTTCGATGCACCTGCCCGTCAGGCCTTCGTGACCGAGCTCGTGGACCGCAAGGATCTGACCAATGCGCTCGCGCTTAACTCGACGATGTTCAACACAACGACCGTTTTGGGACCGGCGTTCGCTGGCCTGACATACGCTCTGTTTGGACCTGCAATGTGTTTCACAATCAATGCAATCTCGTTCCTTGCCGTCATCGGAGCGCTGACATTGATGCCTGTGGGATCGTTAGTCAATGGTATCCTGGCAGATAAAATAGGAGAGCCTTTAACAGTGCAAATAAATGGTCTGGTCTTGATGTGCCTTGCTTTTTTTCTGTGGTTTAAATTCCCGAGCCTGCGCGTAACTGAAGAGTAAATGGAATACAATCTGATCCCCTCTTTCGTTCTCGAGGACATCGTTCGCTTTCGACGCCGCATGGCATCCAGCGGGATACCCGAGAAGATCACCGATAGAAATTTACTGATAGGGACCTGGAACATCCGGTCGTTTGGGAGTTATTACTCCGGATGGCTGGAAAACACAGGATCGCCAAAACGAAACCTGCGTGCCCTGGCGATCCTGGCGGAAGCCATCCGGTGCATGGACATTGTCGCGATCCAGGAAGTGCGTCGGGAAACATCCGGGATCCGTTTCTTGAGAGATGAGTTTCTGGGCGACGACTGGGGCCTGTTGATGAGCGATGTGAGCGCTGGCGTCTGTGGTAACAGCGAACGGTTGGCTTTTCTTTACGATCGGCGCAGAGTGCACCCTTCAGGCCTGGCCGGAGAGATCGTTTTGCCAGCCACTCGATCTGGGGACCCAGCTGTCCAATTCTGTCGATCTCCTTATATCGTGGGATTTAAAGCAGGCAAAGAGCAGTTGACACTCCTCACTGCCCACATCAATTATGGACAGGTACCTGAAGACCGACTCTCTGAATTGATCGCCTTGGCGGAGTTCACGGCTATTGAAATCCGTGACCGTTCATTCAGTCCCGATTCCGAGGAGAGAAACCTGATCGTGTTGGGAGATATGAATATCGACCACCGTGGCCAAAATCCACTCTTCGATGCGTTCGTTTCGACAGGCCTGGTCGTCCCCGAGCAGATTCTTAACCTTAAGACCACGTTTGGCGCCCAGGCAAAGCATTACGACCAGATCGGCTGGTTCATGGATCCAAATTTCACCCTCCGGTACAATGACAATGCCGGGGTTGTGGATTTTACAGGCAGCGTGTTCAAAGAACTGAGTACGAGCCAGATGTCATACCGCATCTCGGACCACTTTCTCTTATGGGTTGAGTTCATGACCGACCGAAGTGTTGAAACAATCGGCAGAGCTCTTGGCCTCTCGGACATCCAGCTCGCCATGCCGGACCCGCTGGAAGTCGTGCCGGATTGACGGACCTATTTTATGATGACAAAGGAGTCGAAATATGCCGACATACATCCTGCTGAGTAGCGTCACTGGAGAAGGTGCAGAGACCATAAAAGTCAAGCCTGATCGGATCAAGGAAGTCAACCAGGAACTTGGCGCGATGGGAGTCAAGGTCCTGGCACAATATGCTGTCCTTGGTCCTTATGACTTTGTGAACATCGTCGAAGGACCTGACACAGATACGATGCTTAAAGTCTCGGTTGAAATGGGAGCCCGCGGCAGTGTAAAAATCCTCACCATGCCTGCGGTGCCCATCGATGACTTCATCGCAAGCTTAAAATAATCCATTAACCAATCTGCCCTGGGTTCTGATCCCGTGCGGGTGGAAGGGCACGGTTGTTTCATCGCGGATAGAACATAAGGAACTATCATTAAGGACTGGACAAAGACTATCTTACATGGGAAAATTCTTGGCATTTGACAAGGCTTTACTCTGAGAGAGACTTCTTATGCTTTAATAAAACGAGCAACAGGTAATCCTAAGAACCTTAGAATTGGAGAATCGCCTTAATGAGAAATCCAACTGGTCAAACAAGTAAAAAGGTCAGCACAAAAAGGGAGGCGATGCGAGAAAAGCGCCGGCAGCAGCAACGCCGACAACGCCTAATCATCCTCTTAGCCGTGGTAGCCGCCGCTCTCACAATTGCCGGGATATTAATCATCCCCTCGTTGCTCCCAGCTGGTGACATCGTCACGATCACCCCAATCACCAGGCCTATGGTCGATGGCCGTTCGATGGGCGATCCCAATGCGCCTGTCACCATTGAAGTGTTCGAGGATTTTCAATGTCCATCCTGCCAGAACTATTCTGAAAATATCGAACCTCGCATTGTTGAGACATACGTTGCATCTGGACAGGTTTACTATGTTTTTCGCCACTTCCCATTCTTAGACGACAATGCTGTTCGTAAAGAATCCGATCAGGCTGCGAACGCGAGTATGTGTGCAGCGGAACAAAATCGGTTCTGGGAATATCATGATATCGTATTCGCAAACTGGAAAGGCGAAAACATTGGCGCCTATTCAGATAACCGGCTGGTCGCCTTCGCTGAATCCATAGGGTTGGACATGGCAGCATTCAATGCCTGTTTCAAGGAGAACCGGTACGAGTCGGAGATTAATGCTGACCTGGAGAAAGGTCGTTCTTTTCAGGTTTCCGGAACCCCAAGCGTCTTTGTGAACGGTCGGATATTGACCCCGGGCTTCGTCCCCAGCTTCGAGCAAATCTCACAGGCCGTCGACGCAGCCCTTGCAGAAGCCGGGAATTGACCAGATTCAGGTTGTCTGTTTAGTTTATAAGTCTGGCCTGGAAAATCTGACCCCAGTAACAACGAAACCGGATACCCTCTAACCATATTCAACGGGAAACGGATTTCGCCAAAGTAGGTTTAATCGTCCGTTTATTTTGATTCTCGTAAATTTCCAGGACGAAACAAAGAGAGGAGAGCCTATTCAGATAACGCATCAGGTTAGGATTATTAACTTCACCGTGTTCCTGAAGATACGCGATCTGCCTTTCGGCTTTTCTAACCACGGTCCGGGCCAACGAGATGATGGCTCCGGGGAAGGTATCCCCCGGGACAATAAAATCGGACGGCATCTCGACAGAGCTGCCTAGGATTTCGATCTGTTCTTCCAGCCACGCGACTCTCGATTCATCGATCTCCCGAAATTTAGGAGCAGCCGTTTCATCTGCTGATACCTCAGCCATCATCCAGTAGAGATCTCTCTGGGCCGATAGAATCACGTCTGTTATCTCCGGCGCCTGAATCACTGCCCTGACCAACCCGAGGCATGCTGAAGCTTCGTCCAGGGTCCCAACGGCTTCTATCACCGGGTGGTGTTTTGGCAGGCGTCCTTCACCCAAACGCCCGGTGTAACCATCGTCTCCGCTGCGAGTGAATAGTTTTCCCATTGAATGTATTATACCGAAGAGCTCAGCTACTATCCCAAATTAGACTGATGTTGTATACTTATTCTCAGGTGAAAGGAGTAGTTTTATGCAGATACGTTGTACTCACTGCCATAAACCATTTGCCTTGAGTAAAGAAGCTATCCATGCTGCGCTGGATACCATCGAAGCTGAGAAACTCATCCATTACAACGCTTATTGCCCGCACTGTCGTCATGCGAATCGAATTTCCCGCCAGGAGCTGCAGCGAGCAGCTCCTGATTGGCAGGCCCGTGAAGCAACAGGGCAGGCAGCTTCTGAATAGCAGACTCTGAAACCATCAATGACAGAAAAAAACCATTTCTCCTCACCTCAAGAGGTGAAGGAAGCCCTGCGAACTCAGCAGTACATCGCCAGCGACGAGATCGCAACGATTCTTTTCTTGAGCCAGCAGCTGGGCAAGCCATTGTTGACTGAAGGCCCGGCGGGAGTGGGTAAGACAGAGCTGGCAAAAGCGCTCGCGAATGCTTCGGGGAGGGAGTTGATCCGGCTGCAGTGTTACGAAGGGCTGGATGAGACCAAAGCACTTTATGAATGGGAATATGCCAAGCAATTGCTGTACACGCAGCTGTTACGAGATAAACTGCAAGAGACGTTGAGCAATACTGCAAACCTCGCCGCGGCTGCCGATCAGCTTGCAGAAGAAGAAGATGTCTTCTTCTCGATGCGCTTCCTGCTTCAGAGACCCCTATTAAAGGCGATCCTCAGCGAAGAACCGGTCGTCCTCCTGATCGATGAGATCGACCGCGCCGATGCAGAATTCGAAGCTTTCCTGCTGGAAGTCCTCAGTGATTTTCAGGTCAGCGTCCCTGAATTAGGCACATTAACAGCGGTCCACCGCCCTCTGGTCGTGTTGACGAGCAATAACACGCGGGAATTGAGTGAAGCGCTGAAACGGCGATGCCTGTACCTATTTATTGATTATCCCTCAATAGAACAAGAACTCGCCGTCGTCCGTCTTAAGACTCCGGATCTTTCCATAAAACTCGCCCGTCAGGTCGTGGAGCTCGTACAAAATCTCCGGAAGATGGACCTTCGGAAATCTCCAAGCATTAGTGAAACACTCGATTGGGCGAAAGCGCTTGTCTCCCTCAACGTCAAGCACATCGACGCCAAGACACTGGAATCCACGCTCAGCGTTTTGCTGAAACACGAAAGCGACCTGCAGCGGGCGAAACAAATCCTTCACCGGACTGCAAACACCAATTTCGACGATGACTACCCTCGATTGAAGCGCTGGCAGAATTGATTGGCGTAATAATTTATCATCCCGGGGATCGGCTTGAAAATATTGAGATAACCGTTTTATCAGTTCAGAGCGACTGCGTGAATTATGGATGAGAGAATAATCAGATTTATTGCTGCATTAAGGGCAGGCGGGGCGCGTGTGAGCCTGGCCGAATCCGCAGACGCTATGTTCGCAATAAACGAGCTGGGAATTCAAGATAAAGATGCATTCCGGCTCTCACTCCGGGCAACTCTCATTAAAAATTCACGGAATATCCCGCTTTTCGACGAGCTTTTTCCGCTTTTCTTTGGAATCAGCCCTATTCCTGCTTTCGACAACTTGGAGAATGAACTAACATCAGAGGAAGCTAATCTCATCGCTGAAGCCTTGCGACAGTTTAAGCGCGATCTCCAGTCCATGCTCGAGAGATTGAGGCGGGGGGAACCGCTGACCCCTCAAGAACTCGAACAGCTGGGGAAACTCGTGGGGTTGGACCGGGCAAGAGACATGCGATATCGTGACTGGATGGCTCAACGGATGGAAAAAGCTCTCAAATTTCGAGAAGTTGAACAGGCGATCCGCGAATTAATGCAGCTTCTAAACGAGATGGGTTTTAACCGCGACAAGATAGACCAGATTCGCCAGTTGTTGATAGAAAATCAGCAGGCTATGCGAGAGCAGATCCATCAGTTTACTGGTTTCAAGATCGCAGAGAACATGAGTGAACGACCATCTGAAACCGGTCTTGACAATTTGCTCAATAGCCCCTTCAATTCCCTTACTGAAAAAGACCTGGAGAAGCTTCGCAGAGAAGTCCACCGCCTGGCAGCCATATTAAGGACACGTGTGGCGCTCCGCCAAAAACGCAGTAAGCGCGGGTTGCTTGATGCCAAAGCCACGATCCGGTTCAACTTGAAGCATGGCAACGTCCCGATAGTGATTAAACACAAAGATCGCACGCTCAAGCCCAAAATCGTGGTGTTATGTGATATCAGCACCTCGATGCGTGCATGTTCAGAATTAATGCTGTCCCTGTTGTATGCGATGCAGGATCAAATCCACAAGACGCACGCGTTCGCATTCATCGATCACCTCCAGTTCGTCTCCCCCGATTTCTTGGGGCGCAGCGTCAGGGAAGCTGTCTTGCTCGTCCTGGAACGCATGCCCCCCGGACACTACAATACGGATTTCGGCTGCAGTCTAGAGAACTTCACAGATAACTACCTGGATACAATCGATAACCGCTCGACATTCATTGTCGTCGGGGATGGGCGGAATAATTACAATGATCCGCGCACCGATCTGTTCAGGCTGATCGCGCGCCGGGCAAATCGGACGATCTGGATCAATCCGGAAGCGCCTGAATTGTGGGGGACCGGGGACAGTGATATGCCCAGGTATGTCCCTTATTGCGATGATATCTTCCAGGTTGGAACACTTGCCGAGCTGACCCAGGCAATCGATCAGCTGCTGACGCGCTGATCAATCACTATATTCGACTTAAATTCAATTTTAGGTTTTTCAATAATTGGCTGCTGTTCTGTTTTCCAGAGCCGGAGTCACTCAAGAACAACGCCCTCCTTTTTTATTGTAAAGGCTCGTAATCATGATGCAGTTTCGTATTCGATCTCTTCTACATCGTTTTTCGTTTTTCCCGCTCCTGATTTATCTCTCGAATACAGAATATTAAATTCTTTAATCTTTTCAGCGAGATCTTTGTTCAGATCTTCCTCTTTCATTCGCCACGCCCAATTTCCACTCGGGTTGCCCGGATAATTCATCCGGGCTTCGTTGCCCAGATTGAGAAAATCCTGCATGGGAGCCAGAGAGAAAAAGGCTACAGAGGACCAGGCAGCCCGGATAAAATCCCAGGCGACATTCTCGCCCGTACGTCCCAAATAACGTCGGTAAAAATCCTTTTCCGCTTCTGGCACTCTTCGATACCAGCCCAGCGATGTGTCGTTATCGTGAGTCCCGGTATAGACTGCACAATTCTCGATATGGTTGTGAGGCAGAAACGGTTCAGACGGATCGCCGTGAAATGCAAATTGGATGACCCGCATCCCAGGCAGTCCAAAATAATCGCGCAGATATTCCACGTCCTTGGTGATAACCCCCAGGTCTTCCGCAATAATAGGCAGGTCCCCGAGGCTCTTCTCGAGGACCGTGAAGAATTCGATTCCGGGACCTTTCACCCATCTTCCTTTTACTGCAGTCGGTTCACCGTACGGAATCTCCCAATACCCTGAGAAACCTCGAAAATGGTCAAGCCGCACAATGTCGACGAGCTCAAGGACAGATTTGATACGCTTTATCCACCACACATAACCATCCAATTTATGCCGTTCCCACCGGTACAGTGGATTCCCCCAGAGCTGACCGGTTTCTGAAAAATAATCAGGGGGGACGCCCGCAACGACAGATGGACTTCCATCTGGATCGAGAAAGAACAGTCCCGGATTTGCCCACACCTCAGCGCTGTCGTGGGCAACGAATATGGGGATGTCTCCGATTATCTTGATATTCCTTTCATGAGCGTATTTTCGTATTGACCCCCATTGCCTGAAAAAGAGAAACTGTCGGAATTTTTGCTTTTGGATCTCAAGTGCGTAGTGCCTCGCCGCCTCGGAAATGGCTATTTCTTCCCGACTGCGATAAGGTTCCGGCCAATGAATCCATGAGCCGCCGCCGTATGCTTCCTTGATCGCCATGAACAATGCATAGTCTTCGAGCCAATATCGGTTCTCTTCCTGGTATTGTTCGAATTCCTGCCGGATATCTCGGTGAGATGATCTTTGAAATTGTGAAAAGGCGCGGTCCCACAAGCCCAGCTTCCAGGGAATGACTTTTCCGTAATCCACACGCTCCGCAGGGAAATCTGGCATATCCCGTAGATCTTCAGCCTGGAGCAAGCCTTCTTCAAACAATATCTGTGGGCTGACCAGGTACGGATTACCGGCGAAGGCGGAAAAACACTGGTAGGGTGAATCGCCATAGCCCGTCGGTCCCAATGGCAGGACCTGCCACAATCCGCATCCGGTTTCATCAAGAAAGTCTATCCATCTCTTTGCTGTCGGCCCCAAGTCCCCGATTCCAAAAGGTCCTGGCAGGCTGGTAGGGTGAAGGATGATCCCTCCGGAGCGTTCAAACTTCATAAGGCAGTCTCCTGGTCTGGATGTATTCGTCAGAACGAACGATTTCGGAGGAAATATCTGAGGGGATAACATCCGTGGCGATCACAGCGCCAGGTTCAACGACCAGACCATCTTTCAGCCGGCTGTTTTTACCCACCATTGTGATTCTGAGATCTCCTGACGATGGAATTCCACCTACGATAGCTTCCTTCCCAATTCTGACCTGTTTATCGATGATAGACCGCTCAATCCTGGCCTTCTCTTCGACAATGGCATCAGTCAGCAGTACAGATTCTTTCACAACAGCGCCCGGGTGTATTTGCACACCTGGAGATAGAACGCTCCGCTCGATAACAGTGCCTGGTGAGATGATGCAGCCATCCGTAATCATGCAATCGCGGATTTCCGCTCCTTTGGCTATGCGCACGGGAGGCCGTTCTTCCGTTCGCGTGTGGAAGACCCAGGAACGATCACTCAGATCGATCGGTGGTGGGTCCGCCAGCAAGTCCATGTGAGCCCGCCAATAGGATTCAACGGTCCCAACATCGATCCAATATCCCGAATACGGAAATGCGAGCACCCTAGCTCCCTGGGACACCAGGCGCGGCAGGATATCCTTGCCAAAATCGTGCGAGCTGTCCCTCCGATTGTGGTCCTCCAGAAGGGCTTTATCCAACAAATCACAGTTAAACAAATAGACTCCCATGTTCACCAGGTTCGAATGCGGGTGCTCTGGCTTCTCGACGAACGAGGTTACCCTGAAAAGATCATCTACTTCAATAATTCCGAATCGAGATGCCTCTTCGATCGGGACCCGAAACGTCGCTATCGTCAGATCTGCCTGGTGGTCGACGTGGAATGTGATCAGCGCATCGTAATTCATCACGTAAATATGATCCCCGGATAAAATCAGCACCAGGTCGGGCTTTGAGCTTTTAATGAATCGAAAATTCTGTTGGACCGCATCGGCGGTTCCAAGGTACCAATCTGAAACACCACGCGCCTTGTAGGGGGTATAGATTTTGACGCCGCCGGTGAATTCACGGTTTAAGTCCCACGGACCGCCGGCACCGATGTGATCGATCAACGAGTGTGGTCGATACTGCGCCAGGATCATGATATCGAACAGCCCGGAATTGACACAGTTGGACAGAGTAAAATCGATGATCCGGTATTTCCCACCAAATGGGACTGCCGGTTTGGTCCTCTTGGCGGTTAAAGTGCCCAATCGCGAGCCTTCCCCGCCGGCCATAATTATCGTCCTAGTCTTCATAATGTCTCCTCGAGCTGTTACGAGCCATCGTTATTTTACTCGAATAACGATAAACAGATTTTTCAGGTCACAGTTAACCGCTTATCCCCGGTTATAAGCTTGCTCGATCGATATTTAAGAACTACGAGGGTAATAGTCTTTTTATTTCAGTAAGAATCGGAAATTGCAATTGATCGAGTGATATAATCCCCCCGTCAGGTCCAAGATGACATTAAAAGCAATCTGTGTCCATGGTCATTTTTATCAACCGCCAAGGGAGGACCCCTTAACCGGAATTATCCCTGCTGAACCTGGTGCAGCCCCTTATCAGAATTGGAATGAAAAAATACATGCTGAGTGCTATCGCCCAAATGCCGAATTGGGCAACTTTGAACGCCTCAGCTTCAACATCGGCCCTACGCTTCTCAACTGGATGGCAGCGTACGATCCGGTCACCTATCGAAGCATCCTTCACCAGGATCGATCGAATTTTCGTCGCTACGGAGTCGGGAACGCCATCGCCCAGGCGTATAATCATACAATTCTCCCCCTTGCAACGTCCACAGACAAATCGATCCAGATCGCGTGGGGGATCGCTGACTTTAAACACCGCTTCAATCGAGCGCCAAAGGGGATGTGGCTACCAGAAACCGCGGTTGACGATGAGACCCTGTCGATCCTGGCAAATCAGGGGATCGAATTCACCATCCTGGCCCCCTGGCAGGCTGAAGCTGATCCGACGGATCTATCTGAACCGTATCGCGTCTTGCTCCCCGGCGGTAACAGCATCGCCGTATTTTTCTATCAGGGTGATTTAAGCGCCAGGATCAGCTTTGAACCTTCTGCGACAACCAACGCGGATATCTTCTCACAATTTGAGCTCCTGACCAGGTACCAGCACCTGAATGAGCTGCGCGGTGAGCCGCAGCTCCTCCTCCTGGCGACGGACGGAGAGCTGTACGGGCATCACCAGCCGTTCCGGGAGCGCTTTCTCTCCCATCTGCTCGATGGCGCAAGCAGTAAATCTGAGATTACTCCAATCTTCCTTGCGCTTTGGTTGGAGCAATATAGACCCCTAAAGACCATCCGAATCCGTGAAAACACTTCCTGGTCCTGCCACCACGGCGTACAAAGATGGCAGGGTGACTGCAGCTGTACTCCAATTCACGCAAGCTGGAAGGCCGAGCTGCGGAATGCCATCGACCGGCTGGCAGCTGAAGTGGATAAAATTTACTTTGAGGTAGTTTATCCATTAATTCCTAAGCCCAGGGTATTGCGCCAGGAATACATCCGGGTCATGTTGGGTGAGATGAGCGTTGACCGTTTGATAAACGAGTTGGCGGGAAGGGACTTGAGGGAAGATCAGAGCCTGCAGGTAAGAATATTGCTGGAATCACAGCGCGAAAGACAGCGGATGTTCACATCTTGCGGATGGTTCTTCGAGGATTTCGACCGGATTGAACCCAAGAATATCCTGGCTTACGCAGCCCAGGCTGTGCGTCTCGTTCGCATTGCCACCGGTGATGATCTGTCCCCTCAGGCAATATCCCTGTTCAAACGTGTCGTGAGCCCCAACACCGGACTGCGGGCAGACGAGGTCTTCTTATACCACCTGAACAGAACCTGGACCTGGAACTCGACACTCAGATAGATTTTCCCCCTCCGAGGGCATCGAGAAGCTTTTCCACCTGGTAGTTTGATTTCTCACGCGCCAGCAGCAGCTCTGAGATCATGTTGGCAATCGCCAGGAGTCTGCGGGTCTTTCGATCCGGATCCCCGGTGAAATCGGACAACGTGCGGACAAATCCAGCAGTTAACACCAGCTTGAGAAATTGGTCGAATTTTTCTTTGTTGTACCAAAGGATTCCTTGAAATCGGTTGATCCCTACCAACCGTTGCACATCAACGCTCACAAGCCAGGATTTCAATACCTGCAATGCGCTTCCCCTGGCTTCGAGATCTAAATCCAACCACCCCTCGACTGATAGAAGAGATCTGATCATGGTGGTAGTCCACCATGCCGTCTCTCCGTCCATACCAAGTTCTCTGAAAGATGTCGTAAGCGCCCTGGACAACAACCACTCGTCCATCCATGACCGGCTTCTTATCCAGCCGCCTTCTTCCGAAGCGACTCTACCAAGATTGCGGGTGAACACCCATCCGAACAGCGCACAAGAAAGGGCGAGAGCAGAGATGTCCCCTTCTTTCAGGAATATCTTAAGCCTCCGACTGCCCTTGCCTTTACTGATCTGCCGGATGTGTTCGTCCAGGTGAATAATCGCCTCCACATCGCACCGAACAACAGTGGCGATGTTTTTCAGAAATGTTTCTTCTTGCCCTGATCCAGTGAAGTTATTGACCTCTGTGAGCAGACTAAAGACTTTCCGCTCGACTTCTAACGCCAGTTCGCTCTCTGGCCTTGAACTTTCCCAAGAGGATCTGGCATCGATGAGTCGATTCAACATCTCTGCCCTGACCAGGTCTCGGAACGGTCCGAGGACAGGCTGAAAAATAATCTCTTTGAGAGCTTCATCAATACTGGGCACTCCACGGCCATTTAGATACTCAGCAAGTTGCGCATAGTGGCGTCTAGCGGGATCATCTCTGACCTGGCGGAAGCCGAGGAATACAGCATATTGATAAGCTCCTAGTTCGAGAAACAATCCTTCATTTTGCAACTGCTGGTTGCTCCGTATGAATTCCATGCCTGAGATGTGATCACGGAAAAGGCAATAATGATCACCATCGTTTCTCAAGCCAAGACCATCCGCCAGGGTGCTGATCTCGAGACGTCTCTCCCCTTGATATCCAGACTTCACGGCATAAGCAGCTGAAGACCTGATCCAACCACGGGTATCGGCGTATCGGTTGTGATAGACCACGAGCGCGCATTCATCCCCGGAACGGTTGGAGTATGCAAATACATCTTCGTTGACATACCCTTCAGAAGTGTAGAAGTCGTAGAGCAGGAAGTTTCTGACTTCAGAGAACAGGTAGCGTTTCCGAAGCAATGGGAAGATCTCCCGTTCATGCCTATCAACAAGATATCCATCCGGCTGCTCGTCCCAATACGCGCGCCGGAATTCCATCCCATATTTTTCGGCAAACCCCTCGATCTGTCCGTGACCGAACATCGGCAGACCTGGCATTGTGACCATCATGGCGCAGATCCCAAAATACTTGTCCCCTTTTCCAAACTGATCGACTGCCGTGCGTTCATCGGGGTTGTTCATAAAATTGACGTACCGCTTTAGGATCTCGGGGTCGAACTCGAGCGTGTTCTTGATGACGAGCCGATATTCCTGATTCTTCTCATCACGCAGCATGTTCATAAACGCAGAGTTGTAGACTCGATGCATCCCCAATGTTCTGACAAAAAAGCCTTCCATTAACCAAAAAGCTTCCGCCAGTAAGAGTGTGTCGGGAACCTCCTGAGCTACTCGATCGACGACTTCCCGCCAGAATTCGACCGGGAATAATTTATCAAACTCACCTTTGGACAGCCCATGTTCAGCCCGTGATGGAATCGCCCCGCCAGTTCCTGGCTCTGGAAACCATAAGCGTTGATAATGTTTTTTAGCGAGGGTCATGGCTGCATCGAATCGAATGATAGGGAATTTCCTCGCAACGTGTAGGATGGTTTGGATGACCGCCTCGCGGACCTCTGGTTTGAGATAATTCAGCTGCGCTGTGTCGTTCCAGGGCATGCTTGTGCCGTCATTCCCGTGGTAGATATAATGAGTCGCTCCAGTCCAATGATCAATCCGTTTGAACACCACGGCAGCATCTGAATTGTCGTAGTAATGGTCCTCAAGATAAATTCCCACCCGCGTATCCCATGACAGGTTCTCCCCGTTGAAAGTGTATGAAGGGAAAGGGCTGTAATTCAGTGAAATGAACCAATCTGGATGTTCAACAACCCATTTAGAATCTATGCCCATGTGATTGGGTACCATGTCAGAAGCCAGTCTGATCCCACGCTGCCATGCTCGATCCCTTAAATTTTGATATGCATCCTCTCCGCCAAGATCTCCTGCAATGCTGTAATCAAACAATGAGTATGCGGATGCCACAGCATCGGGATTGCCCCGCAGCTGCTTGATCCGTTTTGAGGCCCCGCTACGCTCCCATAATCCAATCAACCACAGACCATTGAAACCCCAGCGCGCCAGGCAGTCAAGCTCTTCATCGGGGATTTGATTAAGCCTGTGGATATCTCGCTGATATTTTTTTGTGAGCTGGTCTAACCAGACGTAAATGTTTTTGGCGATTAAAACCGTGGAGGGCATCCAGTCCCTGTCAGGGCTGAACCGCTCTGCTTCAAATTCCAGACCTCGGAAATCGGTTACCTGAATTTGACCCGGTCCGAGAAACCGTATCCTCGATTCCTCCTCGAGTACGTCCATCCCTCTCAACAGTCTGAAAAGCAGATCGCCCAGGAGGTATCCCCACTTTTTCCGGATATAATCCAGCTGACCCACTAATGAATGCGGCTGTTCTCGGGCTGGACTCCGTAGCATTTCAATCAGGTCTTCATTGTCTGGTCCAAAGCGAGGCTGTACTTCGAAGAACGAGGGCAGCAGCTGAAATATCAGGGAATAAGCGGTCTGCTGTTTGAGCTCAGAATCATCGAACAGATCCAGAAAGGGGTTAAAAGCCGGGTTGGTATTTGCTAGCCAGAGCAGCAGGAGCTCTTCAAAGATCAGCTGCCTGTTTGGAACTCCACCAGTTTCGTCTTGAAAATACGCTGCGGCATCGATCTTGCGTTGATATACTTTAATTGGAGGGAATTCTATTAAGAATCGCATCAATGTAAAATCTAGAGCATCTCTCCCGATCTTTCTCTCCATCCAGTTAAGCAACAGTCTCATCACCTGGGGGTTTTTTTGCTTGCGGTAGAGGGCAACGACGAAATGTAAGATCTCATCGATCAACCCCATGGCGTTCAGTTCACCCGCCCTTACCGCCATCTCAGGAAACCGAATCAGATCTTTCTTCTCATTGATTCTCTGTGCGAACAGACGCGTTGCGTGCAGGTCTCCAAGGACTACATTTCCACTTAATTGAAACAGAGAATGATCGAACTTATACAGGTCTCTGGCTTGACGGGAAACGTGAAATTCCATTGTCGTCCGTGGGAGCTCCAGCATGGGTCCTCCTGGTTTTTTTGACCATATTAATCCTAAAATGGTAGATTGGCTATGCGCAGTCCAGGGAATTATCTGGTCGGAGTTTTCTTCGTATTTATTATATCCCAGCATCCCGCCCAACCAACCCTGCCCGATCATAACGCACTAATATCAGGGAACAGATTCCTGGTAAGATATTATGAGCATCACCTCGCCTCGATCACCAATTACACTTTGGAGAATCTCAACATGGCCCCTGCGAAACCTCTGGCTCCTGAACAACTTTATCATCGCACCAACCCTGACGTATTCGATTTTGAGACCACCGCTGAAGTGGACGAACTCGAGGAGATCATCGGCCAACCCAGAGCAATTCAGGCTGTCCTTTTTGGAACTGGTGTCCAGCATTACGGTTTCAATATCTTCGCCGTAGGACCATCGGGCACCGGCAAGCGTTCCCTTGTCACCAAATTCTTTAAAGAAAGAGCGGCTCGTGAACCTGTTCCTGACGACTGGTGCTATGTTTATAACTTCGAGCAGGACTACAAGCCGAAAGCGATCCGGTTGCCCGCAGGGAAGGGGCAGGAATACCAGCGCGATATGGCGCAATTTGTTGATGAGCTCCAAAACGCTCTAATAACCGCATTTGATAGCGACGAATACCGTGCTCGCCGGCGGATCATCGAAGAAGAGGTCCAGGAAAATCAGGAGAAAATGCTAGAAGCTCTTCAGGCCAAAGCTCAAATCGATGGGCTTGCTTTGTTGCGCACTCCTGCAGGACTTGTCTTTGCACCGGTCAAAGATGGGGAGGTGATGCCTCCGGAGGAGTTCAAGCAGCTTGCCGAAGAGACCCGCCAGCAGATGGAACGGCGTGTTGCTGAACTCCAACAAGAGCTTCAGGATCTGCTTCAAATAGTGCCCAGTCTTCAGCGGGAGGTGAGGCGACGTATCCGGGACCTCGACCGTGAAATTATATCTGCAGCAGTTGGCAGCCTTCTAAAGGAGCTCCGTGAAAAGTATTCAGAACTCCCTCAGATTCTGGATCATCTGGATGCGGTTCACAATGATGTCGTTGAAAATGCCAATCGATTCATCCAACCTGAAGAGCCGCCTGGAGAATTGGGTGATCTTTCTCCAGTGATTCCGGAGGGTTTGAAAAGGTCCGTACCTTCTCCAGGCAGACGGTATATTGTCAATCTGCTCGTCGATAACCAAAATTCTACAGGTGCACCGGTTATTTTTGTGGATAACCCGACCTTTCAGAACCTGATCGGTCGAGTAGACCATGTTGCGCGGATGGGCGCCTTGACAACGGACTTCACTCTGATCAAACCGGGCTCCTTGCACCTGGCAAATGGCGGTTATCTCATCCTGGATGCGAGAAAAGCGCTCATCCAGCCGTACGTTTGGGAGGCGCTCAAACGCGCGCTCGAGACACGCCTGTTGCAAATCGAATCACCCGGTCAAATGCTGGGGTTGTTCAGCACGATATCCCTGGAGCCAGAACCTATCCCACTCGAAGTTAAAGTAGCTCTACTCGGAGATCGTGCTCTTTATTACTTGCTTTCAGCTATCGATTCTGACTTCCGCGAACTTTTTAAAATTCAAGCCGATTTCACAGAAGAAATCCCACGCACACGAGAAAATCAAGCGTTGTATGGGCGGATGATCGCAACTCTCGCACGTAAGGAAGGACTTCGGTTCCTCGATAAATTTGCTGTTGCCAGAGTGATTGATTATAGCGCCAGGGTGATGAACGACGCTGAGAAGCTCTCTATGAAATTTAATGAGATCGTAGATCTCCTGACAGAAGCAAATTTCTGGAGCAATGAAAATGGGGATCATCTCATCCGGGCAAGCGATATCCAGAAAGCGATCGACGCCAAGATCATGCGCTCTGACCTCATTCGAGAAAGACACCAGGAAGAGATCTTACGCGGCACTATTAATATAGCCACCCAGGGAAAGTCCATTGGTCAGATTAATGGGCTTTCTGTCATTCAGCTGGGTGAATTCTCCTACGGGGTCCCAAGCAGGATATCGGCTCGCGTCTGGAAGGGGAAAGGGGACGTGATCAACATCGAACGAGAGGTGGATCTGAGCGGACCGATACACTCCAAGGGTGTCTTGATCCTGACCAGTTTTATCGGGGAAAGGTTTGCTACCCAGGAACCACTTTCGATGTCCGCCAGCCTGGTGTTTGAACAGTCCTACAGTGAAGTCGAAGGAGACAGCGCTTCATCTGCAGAGCTCTATGCGCTGATCTCCGCGCTTTCACGGGTACCCCTTAAACAAAATCTCGCAGTAACCGGTTCGGTTGACCAGCATGGAAGCGTCCAGGCAATTGGCGGTGTGAATGAAAAGATTGAAGGATTCTTCGATATTTGCAATGCACGTGGTTTGACCGGGGATCAGGGAGTCTTGATCCCCTCTGCGAATATCAAGAACCTGATGCTTCGAAAAGAAGTTATCGACGCTGTCGAAGCCGGTAAATTTCACGTATATCCCATCGAGCATATCGACCAGGGGATCGAACTCCTGACAGGTGAACTGGCTGGAGAAGCGGATGAAAATGGTGAATACCCAGCTGATTCGGTCAATGGCAAGGCTCAGGCGCGCCTGCGGAAATTTGCCGAGAAGAAACCTGAGCAAGAAGAAGAAGTGGAAGAAGGTGCAGGATGAATTCACCCTCCCATCTCACCTCGATCAGGCGTATTCTCGTTGCCCTGGATGCCTCCCCCGATAGCCTCGCAGCGCTGAAAATTGCCAGCCAGCTCGCTTCTCTCTATGGAGCAGAACTCATTGGGATTTTTGTAGAAGATATCAATTTGATTAGATTGGCTGGTCTTCCCTTTGCCCGAGAAATCGGTCGCTACTCCGCAATCCTCAGGCCAATCGACAAAATCCAGATCGAGAGACAGCTCCGTGCCCACAGTCGTTGGATCGAGAGTATCCTCGCTTCAATAGCCGTAGAGAAAAACCTGCAATGGTCCTTCCGCACATTTCGCGGTGCTATCACAGACGAGCTCCTGTCCGCTGCCAGGGATACTGACCTGATCCTGCTTGGCAGATCAGGGTGGTCCGGGCGGCGCCGGCTGGGTTCGACAGCTCGCCAATTGGCGGTTCAATCACCGATCCAAGCGATGATTCTTTCCAGGCAGCTCTCACCCAGGACCAAGTTACTCTTGATATACGACGGCTCAGAACTCAGTCAGAAGGAGCTGGAAGCGGCGAGAATCCTCGGAGAGAATATCGAATCTCCTGATGTCGTACTTCTCGCCGCTAGTTCAGAGCGCGCCGATCAGCTCCGTTCAGAGGTTGAATCCACCCTGGTAGGTCTGCAGAATCTAAAATACTTCTGGCTTCGTTCTCTTGATCTCGAAAGATTATCTCAAATTCTCTCCTCTGAAGGTTGCGAGTTGATCGTTCTCCCGGCAACGAGCCCGCATTTCGATGTCGACACGTTGCTTGGAGTGTTGGATGAATCCAAATGCGCTGTACTGATCGTCCGTTGATATCCGTAAGCAGGAGGTGTTGTGATTTATTCCGCATTGATCTCATGCAGCGACCTCGCCAGGAATTTAAATAATCAGGATTGGGTGATCGTAGACTGCCGATTTGATTTATCCAATCCAGAATTTGGTCGGCAGGCGTACTATAAATCCCATCTACCCGGCGCTGTCTATGCGCATCTCGAGGAGGATTTGTCCGGGCAAGTGACGAGAGGCTTATCCGGTCGTCACCCTTTACCCTCCGCCGAGAGTCTGGCAGTTAAACTTGGCAATTGGGGTATCGATAATTCTTGCCAGGTCGTCGCTTACGATGCAGCCGGAGGTTCGATGGCAGCAGCAAGGTTCTGGTGGCTGTTGAAATGGCTTGGCCATGAGCGCGTTGCAGTCCTAGACGGAGGCTGGCCGGCCTGGGTCAAGGCGAACCTGGCTGTGACCAGCGAGGTAGCTGCCTACAGATCGAGGCGCTTCTTTCCTCGACTGATCACCGGCTTGACAGTAGATGCCACAGAACTGATATCCGGGGAATCCGCCAAGGAATGGATCATTATCGATGTCCGCAGCCCGGAACGATTCCGCGGCGAGGTGGAACCCATTGATCCCGTTGCTGGTCACATCCCTGGAGCTGTGAACGCTCCATACACTTCCAATCTCGACGAAGACGGTTTTTTTCTGACCCCGGAAGAGTTGCGGATGAAATATCAGTCCCTGTTGGGGAATAAGCCAGTAGAAAAAACAGTTTTCTACTGCGGTTCAGGTGTGACTGCTGCCCACAGCCTGCTCGCCCTTTTCCACGCAGGCTTCGGGATGGCCCGGCTTTATCCAGGATCATGGAGCGAGTGGATCACAGATCCACATCGCCCCGTCAGTACTGGACAAGGAAATTAGGTTTTCTGATTCGATTAATCCTGTACGAGCACCAGATCGCCCCAGGTCGTTGGATCGGTCAATACCCGGATGGGGGAACTGGACACCATGCTCTGCTGGACGTTCTGGTTCGGGTTGTCGTTATCCGAAACGGAAAGGGCAAATCCGAAATGTTGACCATTGAACGGCGTCACACCGAAAATGCCCCAGGGAACTGCCGCTTCGATGACGTATCCATCCTCGCGAACCCTGGCGGCGATCAGGACGTTGCCCCGGGGGCCTTCCGATGACGCGGGATACCACAGGTAAGCAGCCATGTTCTGACCGGGCGCAGGCGAACCAGGGGAGATGCCCAGCTGGTAGTCATCTGAACTGAGAGAAGCGAGATAGTAATCTGCGGACACGTTTGTATCGAGCAGGATTTCTATACTGTCCCCTTTGAAAATATTCGCACCGCTGGCATTCTGAACGTAGGCATCGTCGATGACGCGGACTCCAAGGTACAGGTAGTTCTTGTCCCATCCGACCCGAACGCGCGCAGATAGATCGCCAGCTCCTTTATGGTCCCCTT
>Ga0209172_10002931_pt1 | contig 28011 bp, 26 predicted proteins | sample LarsenN4metaG_FD_184113 | JGI IMG/M metagenome (GOLD analysis project Ga0209172, IMG submission 184113) | Hot spring sediment bacterial and archeal communities from British Columbia, Canada, to study Microbial Dark Matter (Phase II) - Larsen... ... | reverse complement strand
ATGGCGATCGCGGGTCCCGAGCGCCGCGTGCTGTTCGTCACGCTCAAGGTCGACCGGCCGTGGGAGGGAGCGAACAACTCGGCGATCGCTTCGGCAGCCGCGCGATACGCGAACGCCGGCGTGGTCGACTGGAAGGCGGCGAGCGCGGGCCGGCCCGAGCTGTTCTGGGACGACGGCATTCACGTTCGTCCGGCGGGCGCCGCACTCTATGCGCAGCTGATCGCATCCGCTGTCGGCCAGTGACCATCAGGAGTGGTTACGAACCGCGGAGTGAGCACTCACGCATGTGTCCGCCCCGCGGTTCGGTTCGGTTTGCAGCAGGCGCCCACACGAAGGGACGGTGCTTTACGGATTCACCTGCCCCTGTTACGGACTTGAAACATCTCAAACTATAGACGTTGCGCGAGGCGTCGAGCCTTCCTGATAGCATCGAGCCGCATGAGTCCGGGGGAGCCACAGGTTTGAGAGCGTCCATCTGACGATCAGGCGGTTCGGCGCACGGTGTAAGCCTTGGGCTCACGCCGTACACGACGCCGCTGGATCTCTGGGTGGGCGCTTGGTGAAAGGAGAAGGGGGTACATGGCATGAACACAGGCCCACTCGTCCTGGCGGTCGACGACGAGCCCGGCATCCTGCGGCTCATCAAGCTGGAACTCACGCCGCAGGGATTTCGCGTGATCACGGCGGAGAACGGAGCGCAGGCGCTCGAGCTGGCACAGGAGTACCGTCCTGACATCGCGCTGCTTGACATCGTGATGCCGGACATGAGCGGACTCGAGCTGATGCGGGAGCTCCGCGAGCGCGGAGACCTGCCGGTGATCCTCCTCACCGCGAAGGGTAGCGACGCCGATAAGGTACGCGGCCTGGAGATGGGCGCGGACGATTACCTGCCCAAGCCCTTCAGCCCTGACGAGTTGAGCGCGCGCGTGCGCGCCGTGCTCCGGCGCTCCGTCGGTTCAGGAGCCCTCAACAACATCGTCCGCATCGATGACATCGAGATCGACCTCAACCACCGGCTCGTGAAGCGGGACGGCGAGCTCATCTCGCTCACGCGCACAGAGTGGATGCTGATGCAGCACCTTGCCGCGAACGCCGGAAAGGTGATGCTCAACGCCGAACTGCTGAGCAAAGTGTGGGGTCCCGAGTACCGCAATGATCTCCAGTACCTGCGCGTCTGGGTTTCGCGGCTGCGACACAAGCTGGAGCGCGATCCTGCCAAGCCACGGCTGATCAAGACGTTCCAGGGTATCGGCTACATGCTCGACGTCCCGTCAGAAGAGCCAGTGATCGCATAGCGCGCCAGTTCGCACGCAAGCGGAAGAGCCTCCGTACGACGGAGGCTCTTCCGTTTGTCTCCCGCACTCCGTCCGCTAGCTTGCGCGCAGCGGTGCGGCCACCTCTCTTGCCACGGAGTAGATCAGGAGATCGCGTGAGCCGCAGCGGCACGCCGTCTCCTGGAAGTGCTTGAGTGGCACCGTCCGTGCGAAGTGCCCCTTGCAGCCGCGACAGAAGTATTCGACCTCAACGCCGGTGGTCGGGATTGCGCGTACGTTGAGCCGGGATGATCGTTTCGCGTGATTCATGCTCAGCATCCTTCTCACTCAGGGCGTCCTGCGCCTTGCTTCCGGCATGCTACGTGAGCGAGCGACGCAGATGCCTAACGTCCGGGAGTGTGCTGTTGCAAGCGGGTATCAGCGCGACGCAACCGAGCGAATCTGATCGGCGAGGTCTCGTCGTGCGGACCCGGGGTCTAGTCTCGTTCGCGGCCCCGGCCGTTACCGTGGCCGTTTCCGCGAGGCTGCGCGGCGGGCGGGTTCGTTTGTGGCGCCGGTTGTCCGTCGGGCTGTACCGGCACCGGTTCCTGTTGCGGCGGTGGCGAGGCCTGCTGCTGCCGCGTCCGCGTCCCGCCGAAGTACCGCAGGTACTCCTGCGCCAGGTAGCGCTTCCAGCCGGAAATCTCGGCTGGGATCGTGTTCATGGCCCGCGGATCGAGCGCGGCGAAGACCGCCTGGCCACCCCACCAGTGGTTGTCGTGCCCCTCGATGGCCTCCTTCACGAAGCGCCCCGTGATCGAGCGGCAGCCGCCCCCCGGCGGGGCGGGAAGCCCGCTGGGGACGCACACCGTCGCCTCGACGATGTTGGACGGCTGTACCCAATCCTTCGCCGGCTTGCCCTCGAGCGCCGCGACCATCACGTCGTGCCACGTGCCGCCGGCGATGGTGGTGCTGGTGATATTGACCATTGGCGTGTTGTCGCTGTTGCCCACCCAGACGCCCACGGCAACATCCGGTGTGTAGCCGATGGTCCACGTATCGCCGATGAGCCGGCTCTTCTCATAGGGCTCGCTCGTGCCGGTCTTCACCGCGACGCGGTGGCCGGGGATGTTCAGGTTGCTGCCGCGGCCGTAGGTGATCTGGCGGTTCTCATCACGGGACAAGATGTCGCTGATCAGGTAGGCGTACGCGGGATCGATCACTTGTTCGGTCCTGGGTTGGCTGTTGTCCATCACAACGTCGCCGCTGCGGTCGGTGATCTTCAGGACGGGCATGGGGTCGAGCTTGCGGTTGCCCTCGGGCAAGATCTCCGCCGCCGGCACGCCCGCCATCGTCCCGTTGTTGGCGAAGACGCTGTATCCATAGACCATATCGAGCAGCTTCACGTCGACGCCGCCGAGCGTGACGGCGGGGCCGAGCTGGCGGTCGAGCGTCGTGATGCCCATCTTCTTGGCGGTTGCCACCATGTTGTCGACGCCCACCCAGAGGATCGTCTTGAACGCAGGGATGTTGAACGAGTTGCCGAGCGCCTGCTTCATGGGCATGACGCCGCGCACGCGCCCATCGGGGTTGCGCGGCGAGAAGGTCTGTCCGCTACCGTCGCGGTAGGTGATCGGCGTGTCGACGATGGGCCATTCGGGGCTCCATCCCTGCATGAGCGCCGTCGTGTATGTGAAGGGCTTCAGTGTCGAGCCGGGCGAGTTAACCGCGACGGCGTTGTTGACGGTGCCGTCGACGTCCTCGCGGAAATAGTCGCGGCTGCCCACCATCGCCAGGATCTGGCCGGTCGGCGGATGGATGATGACAACCGACCCGTTGTGGCCGTTGCTCGAGCGTTCGTAGGTGCGCAGATACTTTTCCAGAATCTCGTTGGCCTTCGTGTTCAGCCCCAGGTCGAGGGTGGTCGTCACCTCGAGGCCGCCGCTGTGAAGGGCCTCCTCACCGAGCGTGGCCTTGATGTAGTCGGCGACGTATTGCACCCAGTGCGGCGCGAGGAAAGGTCGCGGCTTCGGATTCAGCACGATCTGCTCGAGCTTCGCCCATGCGCCGAGCTCCGCTGTGATGAACCCATGCTTCACCATCAGGTCGATGACCTGATGCTGGCGCGCGATGGCGGCGTCGAAGTGCGTGAACGGATCGTAGTCACCGGGTGACTGCGGCAGCCCGGCGAGAAACGCCGCCTGTGCGAGCGTCAGGTCCCTCGCGGGGATCCCAAAGTGTCCTTGCGCCGCGGCCTCGATCCCGGTGAGGATGCCGCCATACGGAATCTCGTTCAGATACCACTCGAGAATCTGATCTTTGCTGTATTCCTGCGTCATCTTGAGGGCGAGGATCGCTTCCTTCACCTTGCGCTCGATGCTGCGCTCCTGCCGCTCTTCTTTCGTGAAGTAGATCTGCTTGACCAGCTGCTGGGTGATGGAACTGCCGCCGGTGCCCTGGAGGAAGTCGTCTCCCGGGCGAAGATTCTCTCTCGCTGCGCGGACGAGGCCGCGGATGTTGATGCCGGGGTTCGAGTAGAAGCTGGCGTCTTCCGCGGCCATCGTCGCCTTCGGGACCCACGGAGACACCTCGGCGAGTGTCACGCGCTCTTTCAGGCCCTGCTCCGGGTCGAGGAACTCGTAGAGGAGGACGCCGTTGCGGTCATAGATGCGCGCCCCGCCGCCTCGCGCATCGATCGCCTCCTCGACCGGCGGCACGCTGGCGGTGACGTCCGCGTAATAGCCCACGCCCACGACGGCGCCGGCCATGGCCAGCATCCCCACGATGAGCAGCGGGAAGGCGACGAGCATGAGGACAGGCCGGCTGGGCGGCACTGCCGCCCGCCTTCGACGCTCCAACCGCCACCGTCGGTAACGATAGCCCCTGATCATCCGTGATCCTCGATGAATACCCCAAACCCGCTCTTACTATGACGAACGGCCCCTTACGCCGCGTTCCACTTCTTTACGGCGTGCCGTATCAGTTTGATGTCAGGCCCCGTCATCCAGCGGACAACGGTACGCATCAGCTCTGCCGTCGGGTAATAGGGTGTTTCGCGGATAAGCGATTTCCGCGCAGTACTACATCTACAGACGCAGCTTCAGGCGGGTCAATGGCGGTGGTGCGCTGAGCGGGCCGAGGGCGAAGACGACCGGCGTCTTGCGGTGGCCGCGCTCCAGCCAGAGCCTACGGAACCGGCGGGCGGGATCATGCGCGCTGGCGTGCCGGGACACCGAGCGGGCGCGATGCCGGCTGCGCTACGTGCCCGTTTGCGCGCGAGGCTGCGGCGGCAGCGACCCGCGGGCCGGCGTCCTCGGCGCAGTATGGGCAGGCCACCCAGTCGATCGCGAGCGAGCGGCCGCACTGCCGGCAGGGCATGCGAAGCTCAGCCCTGCAAACCGGACAGAAGGCGAAGTCGCGCTGGATCACCGATGCGCAACGCGGACACATGGGGTGCTGTTCGATTTCGTGGTACATGGCCTCCGCCTCGAGGCGACGGTCGAGTTGCTCCTCCAGCGTCTGCTTGGGCCGCATGAGGATGTAGAGCAGCAGACCGGGCACGCTGAACACGGTCACAAGCAGGACGGACGCCGCCTGCTCAACGGTGTCGTCCGTGCGTCCTCGAATGTCGCGGAAGGTCCAGACTATGGCGGTGACCCAGAGCGCCGCGACGTACAGGCCGACGAAGAGCAGGGAGGCGATGATCGCGTCCTCAGCGTCGTTGTAGATGGCGAGAGCAGGCATCGCGCCTCCATGCAATGGAACTAGCTGCCGAGAGTATGCGTCCTCGCCGCTTGCGCTCCCGTAAAGCGCCAGCGGAGGTGGATGGCGATGCGCTGCAACGAGACAGCGCGTGTCAAGAAACCGCGAGCGGAGGGTGCTAACGCGGGGTGCGTTGCTCTTGACGTTGCACGCCACTTCCACGTCAGAGAAGCCGCCGGACGGGTGTGCTCCGCGTCACGCATCCCCCCCGAGGCCTGTCGTTCGGGCGACGCTTTCCGGGTCTCCGGCGTTCACGCGCTCGCCCGATGGCGCAGGAGCGTCGAGAAGGGCGAGAACAGGCGAGCTAGCGCGCGTGTGTCCGAGCATGCGGGCCGTTCGGTCGATTATCTGCCCTTCAATGTTCGTGAAGGCGGCGTTCTCTCGCTGAGCGGAACAGGGGGCCTGGGGGCTGAGCCCACCGGCGGATTTCAATAGCATCACAACAGCGCGTAGGACATGTAGAAACCGTTGACGCTCTGCCGGGAGCCTCCGTATAGTTTGCGCGAACTCCCACACGTCCTCAGGGCATTGCAACGTTTCGAGGTTCGACTTGCACTTCGACAAGCGGCTTGCGCGCGCTTGCGCGATACCAGCTGTCATTTCCATCGCAGCTCTCGCCTTCGGGGCGGTCGTGGGCGTTGCGACGAGTCCGGCGACAAACGACATCCACGTCGCGTACGCACAGGAGGCTACTCCCCTCGAGCGATTCCTGCGCATCGATCGCGAGGTGCCGCCGCCGCCCGTCGAGGCACCACCGGTTTCAGCTCAGGCCGCTTCAGCCGCACCGGTCAAGCCGCTGCACCCCGAGGCGGCGCCGGAGCAGGCTGGGGCACCCGCGGAGCCCACTGAGGCCCCACCTTCCCCGACGCCCGCGCCGCCGCCGTCGCTGTTCGAACGGAACACGCTCGTGGCTTTCTACGGGACGCCGCTGGCATCGGGCCTGGGTGTGCTCGGGCTGTTTCCACCGGAGGAGCTGGCCGAGAGGCTCAAGGCGCAGGCGGCTGTCTACAACGACCTGAATGGCGACAAGGGTGTCGTGCCCGCGCTCGACCTTATCTACGCCGTCGTGCAGGACCAGCCAACGGCGAATGGTCTATTCCTCGCCTACCTCCCCGACGACCGGGTGAACGAGTACATCGCCCTGGCCGAGCGGCATGACCTGCAGATCATCCTCGACCTGCAGATCGGCCGCAGTCGCGTCGTCGATGAGGTGAGGAAGATTGAGCGATTCCTGACGCACCCGCGCGTGCATGTGGCGATTGACCCGGAGTATGCGGTGGGGCCGAACGGTTTCCCGATCGCGACGCCGGGCGTGATCAGCGGCCACGACATCAACGAAGCGCAGGGATACCTGAACGAGCTGGTCGCTCAGCACAACCTGCCGCCGAAGATGCTGGTCATCCACCAGTTCATGGACCACACGATCATCGAAGGGGAAGCGACGCAACAGCTACCGCACGTCGATCTCGTCCTGAACATGGACGCATTCGGCGCGAAGCCGGAGAAGGAGAAGAAGTACCGGCACTTCGCATCGCGGCCATACGCCGAGAAGCGCTCCTTCAACGTCTTTCTCAAGCAAGACGAGCCGATCTCGAGCGAGCAGGAGGTGCTGCAGCTGGAACCGATGCCGGACATGGTCATCTACCAGTAGGGGGAAGGGACGCATGGCAAATGTGAGCCGGAACTAGAGGAAGCGTCGAATGTCAGCCATCAGACGGGGGGTGCTGATGCTGAAGAACGTATTGTTTCTGCTGCTGGCAGCGATGGGCCTGGCGTCCGCGCTGTCGTACGCTCGCGGCGGGTCGTCGGCGATGGCCGACACCGCGATGGACTGCAGTGCCATCCCGAAGCCCGGCGCGGAGCCGGCGACGGGACTCCTGCCGCGCCCGCGGCGCGAGGCGCCGGCTCCACCGCCAATCACCGCGCAGGCCGCCGTCGTCGTCGATGCGGAGTCGGGGGAGGTGCTCTGGGGCCTCAACGAGCACGAGCGGCGGGCGCCGGCGAGCACGACGAAGATCATGACGGGCATCCTCGCCATCGAAGCCGGCGACCTCGACCGCGTCGTGACCGCGGAGGTCGACGCATCGCAGATGGTGGGCAGTTCGGTAATGGGCCTCCGGCCGGGGGTGCAGATCACGGTCCGCGACCTGCTGTACGGCTTGATGCTGCCGTCCGGCAACGACGCAGCAGTCGAGCTCGCCCGCGCCGTCGACGGCGACATCGGGCGATTTGTCGACCGCATGAATCGCAAGGCTGCGGAACTCGGGCTGCGCGACACGCACTTCATGAACCCGCACGGACTCGACAAGCGCGACCACTTCTCGAGCGCGCACGACCTGGCGATGCTCGGACGATACGCGATGGGTAACGAGATGTTCCGCCAGGTCGCCGGCGCACAGTATTGGCAGTTGTCGCCACCGTCCGACTACGGCCTGGCGAACGGCAACACGCTGCTGAACCCGGCGACGGGCGTCGATGGCGTCAAGATCGGTTGGACGGGGCGTGCCGGCTGGACCTTCGTCGCCTCGGCGGTGCGTGACGGACGGCGCCTGATCGTCACGGTGCTCAACTCACAGGACCGGAACGCAGATGCGGGCGCGCTTCTCGACTGGGCGTACGCGTCGCACGACTGGATCGGCGTCACGCCCAAGATGACAATGACGCTCGAGCTGGCGCGTCGCATGGGCGTGCGGGACGAGTTGATGTCCTCGCTGTCGGCTTGTTCGGCTTGAGGGAACCGTCCCTTTTCAAGCAGAGGAGGGCCTCCGGTGGCGGAGGCCCTCACCGTAGCTGCCCGATAGGAGCTCAAGCCGTGCGGCGCGCCGGATCGTCGACGTCCTGGGGCGCCACTTCTGCGTCGTTTGCCTGATCGATCGCCTCGAGGTCGGTGGTGGACGTCGCGCCCATCGAGCCGCCGAGCGTCTCACCGTTGCGCATCTCGTCGCCGGACTCGCCGTAGGTGAAGCCGGAGAGCTCCCAGCCACGCTCGATCGTCTCTTTGAAGTTGCGGAGATCCTCCTCCATCTGCTTCTCAGGGTCGGAGAAGATCTTCGCGATGACGTTACCGGCGGCGCCTGCCGGCGCATCGTAATCGAGGACGACGCGGATCCTGGTCGCCCCGCCGCGGTCCTCGAAGTTCACGCGGCCGGCTGTCTTCACCGAGCTGTTCCCCTCGATCGAGCGCCAGCCGATCGCGTGCTGCGGCTCATCGAGCGTCACTTCCGCGTCCCACTCCGCGGGGACGCCGAGGGGCCCCTTGGCCTTCCAGTGGGAGCGCCCGCTCGCCGTCATCCGCACGTCTTCGATGTTGCTCATGAACTTCGGGAAGTTCTCGAAGTTACGCCAGGCACGATAGACGATCTCGACCGGCGCCTGGACCGTCACTTCACGTTCGACTTTCGGCATGTTCCCTCCTGGTCAGGCGTAGCGTTGAGTCTGCTCCGGGGGCAACCGCAACGGGTTGGTGAACCATCGGCGGCCCGTGCCCGGCAGCGGGGGTAGGGGTTCTGCGTCGTGGCCATCGACCGTGTGTGCCGCCCCGTGGCCGGCCTCGTCCAGGTTCAGGCGCGCGACGAGCGCATCGGCGTCGAAGGGCTTCGGCAGGATGCTGCAGTGATAGTGCTTCAGGAACGGCACGTTTCGCGCGATCTCGCGGTACGCGCCGCTTGTCACGACGAGGGGCAGATGACTCGTGGCGGGATCATTGCGAAGGCGCTCGACCACCTGGAAGCCAGCCGCTTCTCCGTACATGTAGATGTCGATGAGGGCGGCGCGGCAATTCGTAACACGCACCACCTTCACTGCTTCGTCAAAGTCAGGTGTCGTGACCGGCTGAATGGGCACACCCTGCACCGACAAGATGCGCTCCACCATCCGGATGAACTTCACGTCGTCATCCATGACCGCTACGGGACGTACTTCATCACTCGGAGACATGGCAGCCTTCCTGAGCCGCCACCCCCATCTGGCGACGGTTGATCCGGGTCTTCGTGCCCCAAATGTAGCGGCGCCCCCGGATCGGAAGGACATGGGACGAAACGCTGGTCATAACAAGATCGTGTCGCAGCTTGATGCTTGACGCGCTACGACTCCGGACGCAGCCGCTTCTCGAGGACGGCGAGTACAGCGGCTTCTTGCAGATCAAGGCCATCGAGCTCCGCCGGGGGCTCCTTCTCGATCTCCTGCTGCATCGTTTGAAGGAGCGTTCCTTCGACGTAGGCATTGAGCACAGCGGGATGGACGTACGCCTTTCGACAGACTGCGGGCGTGTTGCCAAGCCTGTGCGCAACCCACTCGATCGCGCGCACAATGTTCTTCTTCGCCTGCGCCTCGGACTCCGGCGGATCGTACTCCGCGAGCGCGAGCGCAGCGAGCACGGTACCCGCCCATGTCCGGAAGTCCTTCGCGGTGAATTCCTGCCCTGTGACGTCTCGCAGGTAGCGGTTCACGTCGGCGGAGCCGACCGTCTCCGGCCCGCATGTGCCGTCGACGTATTGAAACAGCTCCTGCCCCGGGAGCTCCTGGCAGCGCCTCACGACACGCGCCAGGCGCTGGTTCCGGATCCCGACCACGTGTTCCTTCCCGCTCTTTCCTCGAAAGCGAAAGCGGATCTCCGAGCCGTTTACGTCGGCGTGCCGGCTGCGCATCGTCGTCAGCCCGAAGGACTTATTCGCCCTCGCGTACTCCTCGTTGCCGACGCGAATGAGCGTCGTCTCGAGCAGCCGCACGACGGCAGCCAGCACCTTCTCCCGCGGCAATCCCGGCAGGCGGAGATCCGCGTCCGTCCGGGCGCGGATCGACGGAAGCGCACGCGCGAAGTCGATGAGACGGTCGAACTTGACGGCATCGCGAAGCTCGCGCCAGCGCGGGTGATAGCGATACTGCTTGCGCCCGCGCGCATCCCGCCCCGTGGCCTGCAGGTGGCCATTCGCATGTGGCGAGATCCACACATCCTCCCAGGCTGGCGGGATCGCGAGCGCGGAGATGCGCCGGAGCTCCTGCTCGTCCAGGATCAGCTCACCGTTGGGGTCGACGTACGTGAACCCGCTCGACGTCCTCACCCGCGAGATGCCCGGCCCGGCATCGGACACGTACCGCAGGCCTGCGGCCCTGGCCACGGCCGGCGCTGGTGCCTGTCTGAGCGTCACGATGCGTCGCGTCGCTGTGACCACGAGTCCCCTCCGGACGTGGCTTCACGCTACGCGCCGTTGTCCGATCGTGATGTCTAAGCAGGACCAGCGCCGATGACGATCCCGTATCAGTGATGCGAAGCGCGCCTACTCGGGCCACCCGTATCGCTGCGCGAGCTGCGGGATGCCGAGGTCAGCGCTGTGGCGCGTGAGGCCGAGCGCGTGGCCCAGCTCGTGCAGCACGAGTCGCAGGCGGCGTTCTTCGATGTCGTCGCCGGGTGGGATGATGTCGTTTAGATAGATCCCGGCACGCGCGATCTCGCCGCTGCAGTGCATTGGAAGCGGTGACGGCGGAAAGTTACAGGCGCGGCCCTCGGCGTCGTAGACGGCTGCGAAGCCACCGACGCCGGATTGGAAGCGGTACCCCTCGAGCGCGGGTGGATCGTCATCGCGATATCGCCGCACGGTGACGACGATGTGCGCGCCGGTCGCCTGGCGCTGGAACTGCAGCAGCGGCGCCGCGGCCTGGTACGCGGCCATTGCGTCGTTCACTGCTCCCGACCACTCTGCGCGACCTGTCTCGTCAAGCACGGCCACGCGCAACGGCTCGCCGGAGCCGAACACGTAGCCCTGGGCTGGGGCCCCGTCGTGCGGGAGCGCCCCGCAGCCCGAGAGAACCAGCGAGGCCACGGCGGCAAGCGCCAGGGTTACGCGCGCGCTGTTGAGAGACCGGAGTGTCAGTTTCGCCTGCCTGGCGGGGCAGTCTGAGTAGCGGAAGTGGCCGTCCGGCCCACCGCCTCATCGATCCAAAACGCGTTGCAGGCGCGGCTGTGACGGCCCGCATGGCTGGCCAGGCAACGTTGACCCGGCGGCAGGCGGGACGTAAGATCGTCGGGTCAACCTGGGAATCACGACCTGGCGGTCGGACCTGCTGGCGGTGAGAGCCAGTCGCCGGGCCAGCGAGCGCGAACGAGGCGTCGCTCGCGGTGCGGCTTTTTTGTCGCCCGGACCGGAGGCATATGCCACAGCTTCTCGCCCCCGATCTGGCGCATGTGCTCGAGCGCGCGGACGCCGGCGAGCCACTGACGCCCGAGGACGGCTACCGCCTGATCAACGCCGGCGGGACAGAGCTGGCGGAGATCATGGCCGCCGCCTCACGCCTGCGCGACCGGGGGCACGGGCGGGCGGTTACGTACTCGCGGAAGGTGTTCATCCCGCTGACGAACCTCTGCCGCCAGAAGTGCGGCTACTGCACGTTCGCGCGCGGGCCGCACGACCCCAAGGCGCAGACGATGACGCCGGATGAGGTGCTCGCCGTCGCGCGCGCCGGCGCCAGGCAGGGATGCAAGGAGGCGCTGTTCTCGCTGGGCGAGCGGCCGGAGGAGATCTACGACTTCGTCCGGGACGATCTGGCGCGATACGGGCACAGGACGATGTCGTCGTACCTGGGCGAGATGTGCGGACGTGTCCTCCGCGAGACCGGGCTGCTGCCGCACGTCAATCAAGGGATCATGGACGAGGAGGAGATCGTTGCGCTTCGCGACGTGAGCGTCTCGATGGGGATGATGCTCGAGACAACGTCCATGCGGCTGCACGAGAAGGGGATGGCCCACTGGAACTGCCCGGGCAAGGTGCCCGAGGAGCGCCTGCGCACGATGCGCTACGCCGGGAAGCACCGCGTCGCCTGGACCACCGGCATCCTCATCGGCATCGGCGAGACGCGCGAGGAGCGAGTGGACTCGCTGTTCGCCATCAAGGAACTGCACGAGGAGTACGGTCACATCCAGGAAGTGATCGTGCAGAACTTCCGTGTGAAGGAAGACATCGCGATGCGCCACAAGGACGAGCCGAGCGTCTTCGAGATGCTGCGCACGATCGCTGCGGCGCGGCTCATCCTCGGGCCGGAGATGAACATCCAGGCGCCGCCGAACCTCACGCCGGATGCCCATGGCATGTACCTGCTCGCCGGGATCAACGACTGGGGCGGCATCTCGCCGGTCACGAGAGACTTCATCAACCCGGAGCGCCCGTGGCCGGTGTTGTCGGACCTGCGCGAGACCTGCGCGGACGCCGGCTTCGAGCTGCGCGAGCGCCTCGGCATCTATCCCGAGTACGTCAGGGGAGACGCGGGGTTCAAAGGCTTCGTTCCGGAGCCGGCGCGCGCCATCGTGGAGCGTCTGACGGACGAAACCGGCCTTGTGCGGAAGGAGGAGGAGCGATGGTAGGCGAAACCGTAGCATGGGGCCGGGCCATCCCGGTCGAGCGCGAGATCGCACGCATCCTCGACAGGGCGCTCGGCGGCGAGGACATCACCGTCGACGAGGCGACGGCGTTGTTCGACGCGCAGGGGCCTTCGATCAACGCCGTGATCGTCGCGGCCGACGAACTGCGGCGGCGGACGGTCGGTGACATCGTGACGTACGTGATCAACCGCAACATCAACTTCACGAACGTCTGCATCAAGCACTGCGGATTCTGCGCTTTCAGCCGCGATCACCGCACGGAGGAAGGCTACTTCCTTCCGGTCGAGGAGGTGATCAGGCGCGCGCGTGAAGCATGGGACCTGGGCGCGCGCGAGATCTGCGTGCAGGCGGGGCTGCCGCCGAAGATGGACGGCTACTACTACGTCGATCTGACGAAGGCGATCAAGCGTGCGCTGCCCGAGATGCACATCCATGGGTTCTCGCCCGAGGAGGTCCTCTACGGCTCAATCCGGGCGAGGGTGTCGATCGAGGAGTACCTGCGGGCGCTGAAGGACGCGGGCGTCGGCAGCCTGCCGGGCACGTCGGCCGAGATCCTCGACCAGGAGGTGCGCGACCGCATCGCGCCTGGCCGCATCACGAAGGACCAGTGGATCGAGGTGGTCACGACGGCGCACCGCCTCGGCATCCCGACCACGTCCACGATCATGTACGGCCACGTCGAGACGACGCGCCACCGCGCCGCGCACATCTGCCTGTTGCGGGACATCCAGAAGGAGACGGGGGGCTTCACGGAGTTCGTCCCGCTGAGCTTCGTGCACACGGAGGCGCCGATGTACAACAAACGCCTCGTCGACGGCATCCGCGCCGGCGCGAGCGGGGCGGAGGTGCTGAAGATGTACGCCGTCTCGCGCATCGTGCTGAACGGTTACATCCCCAACCTGCAGGCATCGTGGGTGAAGGAAGGGCCGAAGCTCGCGCAAACGGCGCTCAACGCCGGCTGCAACGACTTCATGGGCACGCTGATCAACGAGAGCATCTCGACGTCGGCGGGCGCGATCTACGGGCAGCGCATGGCGCCTCGCGAGATGCGCGCGCTCATTCGTGAAATTGGCCGCGTTCCTGCTGAGCGAAACACGCTGTACGGCATCGTGCGCGAGTTCGGGCTCGAGCCGGACGACCATTACGACCCGCTCGACCATGCGATCGGCGACGGTGACGCACGATTCGGCTCGTACGTGCAGCTTGTCGAGTCGACGGATTTCAAGTTCGCCGATCACTACCGCGAGGCGCGCGCAGATTCAGCCGTCGCGCCGTAGGACGGACGGTCAGCGCGGGCGCTCGTCGATGAGCGCGCCGTCCACGAGTTCGCCGAAACGCGCATCTGCCTCGGCGTCGGGGGCATCGGCGCCGCGCCGCGGCCGCGGGTCGAGGTAGCGCTCGACGTACAGCCGGGCGACGAGCGCCTTGCGATCGCTGCGAAGCTCGCGCTGCTCCCAGTCCGCCTGCTCGACCAGGAACGCGCCGGCCATGACGTCGCTCATGAAGCGGGAGAGGCGGCCCAGCCGCGCCTCGCCGCTCGTCCGGTCGAGCCGCTTCCAGCCGTCGATCGCCTGGTCCAACTCCTCGATCGCGGCAGCGACCTTCGTGGCGGCGGGCACCGTCTCGAGGCAGCCGCCGACCGCCTCGCGGGCGCGGTCGAGCAGCGGCGCATCCGCGTTCTGCCGCTCCATGGCGCGTCGCGTGTCGAGGTAGAGGATGTGGTCGGTCCCCTCCCAGAGTGTGTTGATCTGCGCGTCGCGGAGGATGCGCGCGACGGGCCATGTCTCGACGTAGCCGTTGCCGCCGTGGATCTCGATCGCGTCGGAGGCCATGGTGATCCCGAGCCGGCTCGCGCGCAGCTTTGCCAGCGGCACGGCGAGCCGGGTGTGGCCCCTGTCGCGGGTCTCGCGCCGGCGGTTCTGCACGCCGTGGGCCTCGAACATGAGCGCGAGCGCGGCTTCGAGGTCGACGATCATCTCCGTCAGCTTCTCGCGCATCAACGGCTGGTCGATGAGCCGCTTCCCGAAGGCGCTACGCGCGCGCGCGTAGCAGATCGACTCGACGAGCGCGCGCCTCGCGCAGCCCGCACCCATGGACGCAACGCCGAGCCGCGAGCCGGTGACCATGTCCATCATGCGCCCCATGCCGTGGCCGTCTTCACCGGCGCCGCCGGAGAGCAGGTACGCCTCGGCGTCGACCATCTCCAACTCGGTCGACGGCACAGCGAGCGTCCCGAGCTTTTGCTTGAGCTGCCGGATGTAGACGCCATTGCGGCTGCCGTCGCGGCGGAACTTCGGCACGAGGAAGAGGCCGATGCCGCGGATGTCGTCGCTCGCGCCAACGGGCTTCGCAAGCGTCACGATCGCCTTGCCGTCACCGTTCGACGCGAACCACTTGAAGCCGTTGAGCAGGTAATGGTCGCCGGCAGGCGTCGCCGTGGTCTCGATGGCCGCCAGGTCGGAGCCGCCGGTGCGCTCGGTGAGCAGCATCGCGCCGTCCCATGCGTCGTCTCGCCCATAGTCTTCCCAATCGAGTTTGGGCATGACCCAGTCGCGGATCTCCGGCGGCGCATACTTCGCGACGAGGTCGGCGACGCCGGCCGTCATGCCGGTCGCGCACGTCATGCCGATCTCGGCCTGGTTGAGCATGTAAGCGTACGCCGCACCCATCATCGGCGGCACGCCGCCGCGCCGGCGCGCCTCCTGGCTGCGCGCGACCGAGCGGATGCCGTGCCGCGCGACGTCCTGCTTCGTTTGCCAGACGGTCTCGGGGAGGACGACCTCGCTGATGTCGTTGCCCCATTTGTCGTACTTCACGAGCCTGGGCGGGTTCTTGTCGGTGATCTCCGCGCGCTCGGCGATGGGGCCGCCGCAGAGAGCGCCGTACTCGCGCAGATGCGGCTCGGCGAACGCGAGGTCGTCGTCGCTCATGTAGTAGCGCATCAGGAACTGCAGCGAGGGATCGCAGTCATACCAGTTGAGGCCGATGGCGCCGAGATAGCGTGAGGTGTCGTAGTTCGACTCCTTCTCCGGCGTGACGAATGGCGAGTCGCCGGCGGGGTGACGTCTTCGCTGCGCGGCGTTGGCTGACTGGCTGGCCTCGATGGTGGTCATGGTCCACTCTCCTGTCTGAGGCATCCATTGTACGCCCGCGGCGTCCGTCAGGAGCGGGGCGCCTCCATGCAGGTCACACCTTCCGGCCCGACCTCGGCCGCGTGGCGCGTATGCGGCTCGATGTCGAGCCGGTCGCCGGGTTGCAGCGAGAGGCGCTCGCCGCTGTCCGTGAGCGTGAACACGATCGAGCCGCGAAGGCAGTAGAGCACCTTGTGGTAGGGGTGCTCGTGCGCTGCGTAGACGTCTCGCGGGCCGTTCGACCACACGCGCGGCGAGAGCCCTTCACGCTCGAAGGCGGCGCGGATGTCGGCCTCGTCGAAGGCGCCCGATCGCGGCGTGAGCGCGGCGGACATGCGACCATCGTAGCCGGGACTCGCGGACGGAGGTACCCGACGGTCTGTTATGATCGAGCAGAGGGGCCACCGTGCAGGCTACGCGACAGGAGATCCTTGACTACCTCCGGCGCCATTCCCAGGCGACCGTCAAGGAGCTTGGCCAGCACCTGCAGCTCACGTCCACGGGGATCCGCCAGCACCTCACTGTCCTCGAGCGCGACGGCCTGATCGAAGCGCACGAGGAGCGCGGCCATGTCGGGCGTCCCGCGCTCGTCTATCGCCTCTCGCCCGCCGGTGACGCCCTTTACCCGAAGAAGTACGACGCGCTCGCCAACGCGCTCATCGAGGAGTCGCGCAACCTGCTCGGCCCGGAGACGCTGCAACGTTTGATGAAGAACGTCGCCGCGCGCTTCGCCGAGCCCTATCGCGCGAGGCTCCAGGGCCTGAGCACGCTCGAGCGCGCCCGCGAGGCCGCGCGCATCATCCAGGAGCGCGGCTGTCTCGCCGAGTGCGCTGAGGAGCAGGACGGCGTGTTGATTCGACAGCAGTCGTGCCCGTTCCCGAACGTCGCGCAGCGGAACAGCGCCGTCTGCGCGCTTGACGTAGAGTTCGTCCGCCAGCTGGTCGGCACGGATGCGCGCCTGATCACGAGCCTCCTGCGCGGGGATGACTCGTGTACGTATCGCGTACGCTCACGCGAAGGGTCCACCGGCAAGGCCTGAATCGAAGTCGGAGCGACATAACAGCGCCGATGTACCGCGAGCGTGTGCAGCGCGCCCGAACCGCCCGTATAATGGCGCAGACCACGGCCGCCTGAGCGGGGGCACTCGATCCGGATCTCCCACACCATGCGCCAACCGTACGCGGGGCAACGCGCGGTGTGGAGATGATGCGGTCGACAGCGACAGGAGTCGAGGCGAGCGCAGGACGCGATTCCAGGGAGGGACATGCCGCTTCGGACGTGGGTGGGCAGATTCTGCGTCGTTGACGGCCACGTAGAAGAAGAAGGCGCGTGGCTCGGGTCGCTCATCCGTCAGCGACCTGATGACGACCCCGACGAGCTGTACGTCGTCGTCGAACCCGTCGGCGAGCACAGCGTCGAGTACACGTCACAACTCGTCGACGTCGTCGCGCAACTCTACCGGCGCGATCCACTCTCCCTGACGGGCGCCCTGACGCGATCGCTGCGGGCCGCGCACGATCACCTTCGCGACTGGAATCGGAAGAGCCTCGAGGAACATCGAGTTGCGGCGGGCGCAAGCTGCCTCGCGTTGCGCGGCTCCGATGCATACCTGGCGCAGGTGGGCCCAAGCCTTGCGTACATCCTCACTGCGGGTGGTGAGTTCCGACGACTGCAGCCCGAAAGCACGTCATTTGAGGACGCGCTCGGTGTAGCGGATGAGTTCGAGCCAACGATCACGCGCATCGCGCTCGCGGCCGGCGACCTCGTGCTTCTCGCCTCGACGCGGCTGGAGGGGATCGCGTCCGAGCACCACATCCGCCGCATCCTCGAGCGGGGCGCCGACGATGCGCTCCCCGAGCTGTACATGCTCACGCGCGATGAGCCGGGGATGGCGGTCGTGCTGCTCTCCTGCTTCGACGAGCCGGACCCGCTGCCGGAGTTCCTGACGCGCGAGAGTCCGCCTGACCAGGAGAAGCTCGCCGCGTCGGGCACGAACGGTAACGGGCACCATCGCAACGGCAACGGCTCGGCCGCGCAAGAACCGGAGCCGGTCGGAGCGGGCATCTCGCGGCGGCCGCCGCTGGCCTCAGCATCGGTGGCACTCGGGAGCTTCGATGCCCCGCGCAGGCCGCTGAACGAGCAGATCCGCGAGATCGCGCAGTCCACGGCGCCGTTGCCGGCGACGAACGTCCGCCTTCGCGGCGACAAGTCGATGGTGCGGTACAAGCGGACGACGGGGACGATGCCGCTGCCGCAGCTGCAGATACCGAAGCTGGCGCTCCTTGCGGCCGTCGCCATCATCGCCGTCGTCGCGCTCGCGTGGTGGCAGCTGCCGCGCTCGGTCGCCGAGAGCCGTGAGGAGAAGTTCGCCACGCTGCTGGCCGAGGCCCGCGAGTCTCATGCGCAGGCGGAGGCGACCGACGATACCGGCCTCAAACGCCAGCTCCTCACCGACGCTCAGTCGAATCTCGCCGATGCAGAGAAGATCCACGATGACAACGGCGAGCTCATCGCGCTCAAGGGCGACGTGGCGGCCGCGATCGCGTTGCTCAACGCGGTGTTCGAAGTCGACAGCTTCTCGACGATCATCAACCTTGCCCAGCAGGTCACGGGGTCCGTGTCGGTCATCGACACTGTGATCGGCGGCAATAGCGCGTACCTGCTCGACGCCGAGGAGGGGCGCGTGATTCGCGTCGCGCTCGACGGCACGTCACCGCCGGAGACGATCATCAAGGAGGGCGAGGCGGCCGGCTTCGTCACGGTCGCGCGTCCGGCGCAAATTGCCTGGGCGCCGCAGACGGAGAGCCTGCTGATCTTCGACCAGCAGCGACGCGCGTTCGGCTACTTCCCGGACCGCGGGACGCTCCCGCTCACGATCCGCGACGCCGAGAGCTGGGGCTCGATGGACGCGATCGCGGCGTCGGGAGGAAATCTCTACCTGCTCGACGTGAAGGGCAACCAGGTGTGGCGTTACCTTCCCGGACAGGGCGGGTTTGATAGCGAGCGCACCGCGCTGATCGACGGCGCAACCCTCACGAGCGCCACCGAGGTCGCCGTCGGTCAGGATGTCTACGTGCTCGACGACAAGGCCGGGATCCGCCGGTTCACCGGCAAGCAAGAGGTGGAGTTCCCGCTATCCGGCATCGATGTGCCGCTCATGTCACCGGCCTCGCTGAGCGTGCTGCCGGGATCGAATCGGATCGTCGTGGCTGACCGCGGCAACAAGCGCATCGTCGTCGCATCCGCCGAAGGGGAGTTCCTACGCCAGATCGTCAGCCCGTCGTTCACCGACCTTCGGGCGGTCGCCGTGGACGAGGGGACGGGGACGCTCTACGTGCTGAACGGCGACACGCTGATGCGCGCGCCGTTCCCGCCGTAAGCCTCAGCTCGTCGCCACCGACATCGTGATGAGGAACGCGCAGTCCGTCACTGCGATGGCGACGTGGCGGGTGTGTGGCTGCAATGTCACGAGAGATTTCGCGCGCAGCAGCGTAGACTGGCCGCCGGCTTCGAGGCGCACCTTCCGCTGATTGATTGAATGCTCACCGCGCCGGCGACATCGTGCTCATCGAGCGCCGTGCCACGACGAAGGGCGACCGCCGTAACGCGGAACGGGCCTTCCTTGACGAGCGTCTTCGCCGCCCGCCCGGACTTCCCGGCGCGCGCCTTCTCCATCAACGCGGCTGATTCGGCGCCAAGGTCGAACGCGAGAACCGTCCCGCTCAGCTTATGCGACTTGACGTAGGTGTGCCGGCCGGTAGGCATGATGTGAGACTGCCTTTCTCACGCTTCCTGCAGGGCTACGCGCGTGATGGCGCCCTCTGAAGCAGATGACACCAGCGCCGTGTACTTCGCCATCACGCCGGACGTGTAGCGCGGCTCGGGCCGGCGCCAGTTTCGGAGGCGGGAGGCGATCTCGTCGTCACTGATCTCGACGTCGAGCCGGCGATTCGGGATGTCGAAGCTGATCATGTCGCCGTCGCGCACGGCCGCGATGGGACCGCCGACGAATGCCTCGGGCGCCACGTGACCCGCCATCAGCCCCCGTGTCGCGCCGCTGAAGCGGCCGTCGGTCAGCAGCGCGACCGTTTCGCCGAGCCCTTCGCCGACGATCGCCGATGTCACGCCGAGCATCTCGCGCATGCCTGGGCCGCCCTTGGGCCCCTCGTAGCGGATCACGACGACGTCACCGGCCTTGATGTCGCGGCGCGTGACGGCGGCCATCGCATCCTCCTCATGGTCGTACACACGCGCCGGGCCGCGATGCGTCATCCGCTCGTGCCCCGCGACCTTCACGACACAGCCTTCGGGCGCGAGGTTGCCCTTGAGGATGACGAGGCCGCCGGTCGGCTTGATCGGGCGCTCGAGCGGGAACACGACGTCCTGCCCGGGCGTCTCGACTGCCAACGCCGCCTCCTGTGCGAACGTGCGCCCGGTCGGCGTCGGGCGCATCCCGTCTACGAAGCCGCCCTCGACGAGGCGGCGGGCGACGAGTTGGGAGCCTCCCGCGCGGTCGAGATCCGCGGCCACGTACCGCCCGCCCGGCTTCAAATCGGCGAGCAACGGCGTGCGGGAGCTGATGGCGTCGAAGTCGTCGATGGTGAGGGGCACGCCGGCCTCGCGCGCGAGCGCCAGCAGGTGCAGCACGGCGTTCGTCGAGCCGCCCGTCGCGGCAACGCCGGCGATGGCGTTGTCGAACGACGCGCGCGTCAGGATGTCGAGCGGGCGGACGTTGCTGCGCAGGACGTCCATCACGAGCTCGCCCGCCCGGACGCCGAGGTCGTCGCGGCGCGGGTCGACGGCTGGCACGCTCGCGCTTCCGAATGGCGACAACCCGATGAACTCCATCGCCAGCGCCATCGTGTTCGCCGTGAACTGCCCGCCGCAGGCCCCGGGCCCCGGACAGGCCGCATGCTCGAGCCGGTCGAGATCGGCATCCGAGAGGGCGCCCGCGGCGTGCTGGCCGACGCCCTCGAAGACGTCCTGGATCGTCACGTCGCGGCCATCGAACTTGCCCGGGAGTATCGAACCTCCATAGAGGATGATCCCCGGGATGTTGAGACGCGCGAGCGCCATCGCGGCGGCGGGTATCGTCTTGTCGCAGCCGACAAGGCAGACCAGCGCGTCGAACATGTAGCCACGCGTCGTCAGCTCGATTGAATCGGCGATGAGCTCGCGGGATATGAGCGAGGTCTTCATTCCCTCCGTCCCCATCGTGATGCCGTCGCTGATGGCGATGGTGTTGAACTCCATCGGCGTGCCACCGGCGCGTCGCACGCCCTCGGCTACCTTCGCTGCGAGCAGCCGCAGGTTGAAGTTGCACGGCATGGTGCCGATCCAGGTATTGGCGATGCCGACGATGGGCTTCGCGAGGTCGTCCTTTGTGAAGCCGATGCTGTAGTAGTACGAGCGCGCGGGGGCGCGCGTCGGGCCATCGGTGATCGTGCGCGAGTTGTGCTTCGGATCGAACGCCATGGGGACCTCCCGTGGGCGTGATCGTAGCGACTTCGGGGCGGCCGGTCGAATGGCCTCGGACCGCGGCATTGATTGTTAGCGGCGCTTAGGCGATGGTATCGACCAACATGAACGCGATTCAGTGGTTGGGGGTATCCATGCGCGCTCGTTTCCTCCTTGCCGTGGCGGCGCTCGCCTTGCCCGTGCTGGCCGCGTGCGACGACGGCGACGACGAGGCCGCGGCCGACACGACGCCGACGGCGGCGGCGTCGCCTACCGCGGCAGCGTCACCGACCGTCGCCAGGCCCTCGGCCGACGAGATCACGCCCGTGGTGAACCGCGCGGCGGGTGAGCGGTGGACGGAGGAGGACGCCCGGGCGCTGCTCGAGGCCGCCTTGCTCAAGCCGGAGGACATCGACGTCGGGACGTTCGTCGTGCAGAGCGATGCGACGCAGACGAATGCCGATGCCGCGCAGACGAACCCTGAAGACGCCCCCTCGATCGAGCGCTGTGGACGGCTGCTCTCGCGCACGCTGACCATGCTCTCGGACGACCCGGTCGGTTCCTTCATCGCCGGCCAGACGCTCAGCTTCTTCTCGACGGCCACCGTCTACGCCGACGAAGCCGGCGCGACCGACTGCTCGAACGAGTCGACGGCCGAGTTCACGGCGGACCCGACGGCGCTCGCGCGCGCGTTTGGCTCCGTCTTCGTCGATCCGGCGGCTGTCACGATCCTTCCCGTCGACTATCCGCAGGTCGCCGATGGCTCGTTCGCGGCAACGTTGACGGGTCAGACGGACGCGCAGGGTACGGTCATCGACCTGACGATCCTCATCGTCGCGTTCCGGGTGGGGAACGTGAGCGCAGTCGTGGGGTCCGCGCGCTCGGCGCAAGATCCGCCGACCGAGGAGCTGACGCCCTACGTCGACCTCGTGCTCGCCAGGATCGAGGCGAACCAGCAGTAGATGGGCGAGGAGCAACTGAGCATCGCCGTTGACAACGCCGGCACGGTAACGGCGATGCGTATCCGCACCGATGGCGCCGCATGGACGTTCGTCTACGCTCCGGGAGCGGGCTCGCGACTGGACGACCCGTTCGGGGTGTACGCCTGTCGCGCTCTGGCCGAGCGTGGGCTCACGTGCGTGCGCTTCCAGTTTCCCTACATGGAGGCCGGAAGGCGCTCGCCGGACCGGCCGGCCGTACTGCAGGCGGCATGGCGCGCCGTCATTGATGCGGCACGACCGGGCAGGGGGAAGCTGGTCGTTGGTGGGCGGTCGATGGGCGGGAGGGTCGCATCGCAGGTCGTCGCGCGAGGTGTGAACGTCGACGCGCTCGCCCTCTTCGCATACCCGCTCCATCCGCCGGGCAAGCCGCAACAGACACGCGACGAGCACCTCCCGTCGATCGCGGTGCGCGCGCTGTTCTGCTCCGGCACGAACGACGCCTTCGCGTCGCCGGACGAACTCCGCGCCACCGCGACGAAGATGAAGCGCGCGTCGGTGCACCTGCTCGAGGGCGCGGATCACGGGTTCGCCGTCAGGAAGTCGAGCGGCCGCAGCCGCGAGGACGTCTATGCCGAGGCGGTCGACGCGATGGCGCGGTGGCTGAAGGTCTAGAGGCCGCCGTCAGCTCTGGCTATAGCCTGTACCCGGGAGTTCGACGCCGACGCCGTGCGCCTCATCGATCAAGCCGTACTCCTTGAGGAGCTGCTGGCTGTAGGTGACCCGCCCGCTGATCTTGTCGTATGGCTCCGTCGCGAGGAGCAGCGCCGCCTTCGCCATCAGCTCGGGGGGCTCGCCGCGCGGGTCGTCGAGGCCGCGCACCAGTTGGTGATGCACGGTGCCCGGCGTCGGCACGACCTGCGACGGCGAGACGCAGGTGACCGAGACGCCGTACTCGAAGACCTCGGCCGCGAGTCCCTGTGTGAAGCGTTCGAGCGCCGCCTTCTCGGCGCCATAGCACGTCGAGCCGCGGTACATCAGGCGGGCGCCCTCGTACGGGCCGCGGCCCGGGCCGATGGCCGCGGATGACGAGATGTTGACGATGCTGCCGCTGCGGCGGTCGACCATGTCCTTGAGGACCAGCTGGCTGAGGATGAACGGCGCGTGGAAATTCACCGCCCAGGAACGCATCCAGCGATTGAGCGGGTAGTCCTTGACGGGCACGAAGTACGTGAGCGCCGCGTTGTTGACGAGCACGTCTACCGGTCCGTACGTGCTGCGCGCCGCCTCGATCAGCTTCTCGCACTCCTCCGGCTCGGAGATGTTGGCCGCCACGGCCGTCGCCTCGCCGCCGGCGTCCTTGATCGCGCTCACGGTCGTCTCGAGCGATCCGGCGTACTGGTGCTCGCCTTCGTGGAGTGTCCGCGCGGCGCAGACGACCTTGCCGCCTTCCGCCGCGAACACGCGCGCGATCTCCGCGCCGATGCCACGGCTCGCGCCCGTGACGACCACGACCTTCCCATCAAGCTTGCCCATGGCCAACCTCCGTGATCTGGTGCGCGAACTCTCCCACGAGGGCGCGCTAACCGCAACCGCCCGGGATGCGACGAGTTGCCGGCTGCTAACGGTCGGTGCGGGCGGCGCCGGAGCCGCCGGATGGCCCGCGCCCGAGGTCGATCGGATTGGCGTCGAACAGGCCCGGCCGGTAGCCGTAGAGTCCCGCCGTGCTTCGACCTGCGTCGAGCGTGAAGTAGACCTGGAAGCCCTCCTCGCGGAAGCGTTCGAACTCGTCGTACTCCAGCAGCCAGACGTACGTGATCTGCTGCGCTTCGTCGACGGCCTTTCCCTTGTCCGAGAGCTGGCTGATCGACGAGTGATCCTTGTCGAGGATGTCGATGCGGAGCCGGTCGCGGTTCGTCACGGCGAACTGCGGGTACACGAAGCCCAGCGACACCACGCTGCGAGGGACGACCTCGACGCGTTCGAGATCGCGGACGAAGTCGCGCTGCGCCAGCATCGTGCGGCGGTTCGCGAGCACGAGGCCGCGCCCGGGCCGCGCATTGGTGAGCGCCTCGCTCGTGAGCTCATCGCCCGGTGACGTGAGGTCGACGAAGCCGGCGAGGATGATGGCCGCGACGGCGCCGGAGAGGATCCACGTCTTGAAGTACTTCGCCATCAGGAAGAAGCCGAACGGGTAGACGGGGATGAGATACGCGGCCTCGTGCGGCAAGCGCAGAAACGAGATCACCGTGACGCCGATGGCGAGGATCCAGGCCATCACGTGTTTGTCGTCGACGAAGTCCGCCGGGAGCCGCGCGAGCCGCGGCAGCGAGAGGGCGATCGCGATGATGACGGCGATGGCGCCGATCAACCCGAGCGTGTCCTTCCCGAGCAGCCGCAGCACGTTCAGGTAGCCGACGTCGGAGTCGTAGAAGTTGAGGAACGAGGGCCCGTACTCCCAGTAGATCGGCGTGAAGGCGAGGATCGCCACGGCAACCGTCGACACGAGGAACGGCCGGAACTCGCTCCGCTGGCCGTCGCGCCACATGTACGCGAGCAGCGGGATCAGCATGAGCGCGGACGTCGAGCGCGAGCCGATCGCCAGGCCGAGGGCGATGCCGGCGAGCAGGCTGTTCCGCTCGATGACGAAGTAGTAGGCCGCGAGGATGAAGGTGAGCGCCCACATGTAGTCCATCGTCGTCATGCTGTTGATCCACAGGAGCGGCGTGAAGCCGAACGCGACGACGATCACGGCCTTGTTCGGCAGATCGAGCTTCGCCGCGATGCGGGCGAAGACCCACACGCCCACGAGCGAAACGATCATGGTCAACGTATTCGTCGCCAGCCAGCCGCCTTTGATGAAGACGGCGCTCGCGAGCTCGGGCACGGGATAGCCCGGCAGGCGTGACGGGTAGTACTCGCCGTGATCCCACAGCCAGTGGCCGGTGAGCGCCACGCGCCATGCGTCGGGGTCGGTGCCGTAGCCGATGTTGATGAAGGGCGCGCGGCTGATGACGTAGACGACGGCGAGGGCGAGGAACGCCAGCGGCTGCGACAAGTCGCGATTGAATGCGCGCTCCGCCGTGCGCGCCTGGTCGTCCGTGAGCAGCGAGCGATGGCGCAACCACGCGCCGGAGGCGGTCATGCCGCCCGCAGCCGGATGCTCTTCGGTGCTGGGTTCCGGCTCAGCGCCGTCCGCGACACGTGCGATGTCGCACCTCCACTGTTGCAGTCTGGATGCCGCGCGCCCGAATGGTACCTGAGCTGACCATGGGCGCTACGATACGCTTACGCGGCGGGCTCGCCGTCGCGCGTTTTCTGCCACACGGCGTACACGCGCTGCACTGCGGTGACGTTGGCGAGGATCGCGAGGATCCAGAGCGCCCAGCGGACGACATCGTGCCCGAGGAGCAGCGCGCCGCCAAGCAGCAAGACGCGTTCGGCCCGCGTGAACAGGCCTTCCCGCAGCTCCAGCCCGATGGCCTCGGCGCGCGCGCGCACGTAGCTCACCATGATCGAGCCGACGACTGCGGCGAAGATGACCGCGATCTCCTCGGTATGGCCGCCGATGCCGGCATAGTGGAACAGCAGCCCGGCGAGGACCGCCGCCTCCGATAGCCGGTCGAGCACGGAGTCGAACACAGCGCCGAACTTCGTGACCGTGCCCGTCTTCCGCGCGAGCGCTCCATCCAGCAGGTCGAGCGCGCTGGCGACAAGCATCACAGCGCCGGCAGGGAGGAAGTACCCGCCCGCGGCCAGGCACGCCGCGAGCAGGTTCCCCGCGAACCCGGCGACCGAGATCATGTTGGGCGTCACGCCGATGGCGGCGAGCGGTGCGACGATGGGGTCGGTGAAGCGGGTCGATACGCGATGGGGGACGAGGCTGAGTGACGGCAAGCGCTACCTCGTTGCGGAGCGTGCGGGCTCGGCTGAGCCTACCCGTCAGCCTCGCGGCATGGCAAGGCCGCGATCGTTATGAGTAGCGCTCTTCTCGCCACGGGTCGCCGTGGTTGTGATAGCCGTACATCTCCCAGAAACCGGGTTTGTCCTCGGCCATGAAGACCAGCCCGCGCACCCACTTCGCGCTCTTCCAGAAGTAGAGCCTGGGCACGACAAGCCGCAGCGGCCAACCGTGCTCCTGCGTCAGCGGCTCGCCGTTGTGCGAGTGCGCGAAGATCACGTCGTCGTCCATGAGCTCGGCGAGGGGCACGTTGGTGGTGTAGCCGCCGTAGCTATGCACCATGACGTGCTTCGCTTCCGATTTCGCGCGGATGCGTTCCATCAGGTCCGTGAACTTCACGCCGGTCCAATCGTTGTCGAACTTGCTCCAGTGCGTCACGCAGTGGATGTCCGATCGCAGCGTCGTCTGCGGCAGCGCCATGAACTCGTCCCACGAGAAGTGCGCCTCTTCCTCGACCAGCCCGACGGCCGAGAACTTCCAGGAGGCGAGATCGATGCTGGGGATGCCCCCGTAGTGGAGCACGGGCCAGCCGTCGGTCAGCTTCTGCCCGGGCGGCAAGCGGTCGCCGAACCGCTCGCGGTCCTCCCGGGCGCGCCTGTTGAATACGTCGAGCGCCATACGAGGCTCCCTCTCGGTGTGCTGGCTGGATCAGGATCAGGATAGCAGCTACCAGGACGCGGTCACCGCGCTCGTCTACTCAACAGTGCAGCGTACGTTGTGGATGTTACGGGCCCTTGATGCAGATCAGGTAGGGCTTCTTCAGGAGGTCGGGGTTGTCGGTCGGGCAGCGATCGGCCTCGGGGACCTCGAGTTCCAGCGCCGCGTAGATCGTCACGGTGACGCCGTCGGAGGCGTACCAGTAGCCATTCTCGAGCGGCTCGCCCAGCGGGTCCTCCGGCGGATCCTCGCCGAGGATGTCGCGGAGCGCGCAGCCCACATCGAGCTCTTTGTAGGCGCAGAGCGACTGGATGTTCCCGCCCGTGTCTGGATACTCGCCGTTCCGGGCGCGGTATTCGTTCGCTGCGGCAAGCAGCCCGAGCAGGTCACTGCGGCGCTGCGCGTCACGCTCCTCGGGTGTGCCCGGCGCATCGACGGGCACAGTGGCCTGGGGGCGCGGCGTCGGCTCTCTCGGCGTGAACGTGGGGTCTGGGACGTAGGTGTAGCGGACGGGGGTGCCGATCTCGCCGAGATACGGGTCGGGCGTGGCCTCGCCGCCCGTGCGAACGTCGAACACGACGACGAGCGCCACGGCGAGGATGATAAGGCTCACGGCCGAGATGGTCGCCCAGTTGAGCTTGTGACGGTCTGGCAACGCGTTCTCCGAAGGCAGGGCGCCCCACTATAGCAGCCGCCCGACCTCGCAACGAAAAACGGCAGCCGACGCAGGCCGTTACCGGCGCGCGTCCACGCTCGTCAGCCAGTCGAGGACGACCGGCGTGAGGGCCTCCGGCCGGTCGGTGGGTACAGAATGTCCGGATTGGGGCACTTCGACGAGATCGGCCGTCTGGAAGAGGGCCGTCATCCGCTGAGCGGCTTCGCGCGTGATCACCTCGCTCAGGGCGCCGCGGACGAGCAGCACGGGGGCGGTGATGCGCGAGATCTTGTCGGTGAGATCCTCGGGCTCCCACCGCGCGGGCGCCTTCGCGTCATACTTCAGCACCAGTGAGCCGTCCGACTGCTCGACGAGGTTGTGCTGCGTCCGGTAACGGAGGTTCGCGTCGGGCGCCGTCTTGTTTGCCAGCCGCGCGTCCGCGTACGCCGCCTCGAAATCCGCGTAGCGCCGGTGGCCGGTCTCCGCCAGCCGCGAGATGACGTCCCAATTTGGCGCCTTTGTGCGGTCGATTCGCGGCGGGATGTCGATGACGATGAGGCGCTCCACGCGGTCCGGGTGCGTTGCCGCATAAGCCATGGCGTTGTGGCCACCCATCGAGAGTCCCATTAGGACGAACCGCTCCAGCCCCCAGTGCGCGCGCAGCGCCTCGAGATCGTCGACGAAGTCCTGGGTGCGGTAGGCGCCGGCGTGGGCCGTATCGCCGTGGCCACGTTGATCGGGCGCGAAGATGTGGAACCGGCGTGACAGCTGTGGCGCCATGTGGTCCCACGTGTGGGCGTGCCGGTGAGCCCGTGCAGGAGCACC